>Ga0182466_16273_pt1 | contig 18788 bp, 14 predicted proteins | sample TergutMp193P3_FD_120795 | JGI IMG/M metagenome (GOLD analysis project Ga0182466, IMG submission 120795) | reverse complement strand
GCGGAATTTTGGAAATTCGCATGGCCGGTGCATGTAAAGATGGCCCGACCATTAGCGATTCCGGGAACATAATCGCAGATGCAAAATTCGGTTTAATAAAGGAGCCTGCGGCTCTTTGCAAAGAATTGGATTCCATTCCAGGGCTTGTCGGTCACGGTTTGTTTGCGGGCTTAGCGAAAGAGGCGTTTATTGCGGGAGAGGCAGGGGTTGAGCATATCTCACTCTGATGGAATCTCCGTATGCGGCGTTAAAATGCCACCATTCGCTCGACAAATTTATCCACCCGCCTTGCCCCATAACCAAGCGCAAGAATTCACGGTTTTTAACTTGAGCTTCGGTTAGCAACCCTTGGTTCAATGCTTGTTTTTCGCCGCTTTTGCCCGCATAAAAGGCAAAGGAATCATAAGGAAGCCCCATGTCCACAAGCTCATCTTTTTCATTTAGCAAACCGATGTCCACCGCCATTCCGTAAGCATGGATGCTTCCCTTTGCCGGGCTGCTCACAAAATGCTGCCAGGGAGTGCCTCGTACTGCGGCTCGCAGCGTTTCTTGGGCATGGTTCGAACGCGCCGCGTCAAAAAGGATAAACTTGTAATCCGGTTCCCGTTTTTTCAGGATCGCTGCCGCCCATTTTAATTTTTTCATCGCATCCTTGTGCAGAAATGCCCGCTGAATGCCGCAGTAGAGGTTATGTCCGGTAAAATTATCAAAAGTGGCGTATGGCATTTTTATCACCAAATTGCTTATTCCTCTGACCTCTTCCCAATCCTCGAATTTTTCGGCTACGGCAATCCATTCCTTTTGCGCCGAGCAGAACATCAAGGGCTTTTCGGGTTTTTGAGGGACAAATAGGGGAAGGCTGTCGTTTTGGGAAAACGCTTGAGAAAAGAGAAGAAAGATAATTAAGTTGAGAGTTGAGAGTTGAGAGTTGAGAGTTGAAGATAGAGAATAAAATACTGACTTACAGCCATTGTCTTTAAATGGCAACTTGCCGGAATACAAATCTAAATGACTCTCAACTATTTGCAAACAACTTCCCTCTCCGCGCAATTCCCCGCTTTATCGCATAGTTTAACGCTCAATGGTTCTTCAAAATCAAAATCGCGCCTTTCAACAACGAGTTCCTTAGGGTCAGAATCGTAATCGAAAATAATCCATTTACCGTTCCTTGTTCTGAAATCGACTTTGTCAAAAGCCAAACCCGATAAGGAATCCAAAACCGGAATTCGGCACTGCAATTTTCCAGCAAAATCGGTTTTCAAATAAATTTCTCCCAAATTTGGCGGCACTGTATCCAAAGGAATTTCAGCGGAATTTTCAACTTTGCGTTTTAAATGTTCTTTTTTCAATACCAATTCGGTTTTTGAAACATTATTTGCAAAATCCCTTGCCTCTACACGTATTTTTGATGCCTTTGCCTTTACATCTACAAAATGCCAGTCGGCAACGGAATCAATATCCTCCGCTTTTATTAAATCATCCCTTATTTTCGCCATTTCTTTGGAAGAAAAAGATAGCGAATCATATTTTTTGCTGAAAATCAAACTTTTGCTCTGATATATATCCAGCGAATATATGGACATCGGATTTTCCAAAGGTTCACGGCTGTAATCGACAATTTTAACGGCAAACCCGTTTTCAAAGGGCGCTGCATCTATAATAAACGGAGCTATTGTATCCGTGCATTTCATGCTTTTACAGGGATTAAGGGCAAATTTCGAGTCCGGTGTTCTGCGTTCAATATGAAGATGCGGGTCACCGATGCCAGTGCTGCCGCTATACGCTAGGGTATCTCCTTTTTTAAAACGAATTTTCAAGGAAAGCTGTACATCGGGTTTTTCCTTTTTTAGCATTTCTTTGCGAATCAAAGAATCTATTTTTGGATTGAATTCCGAGAGATGGGCGAACAGCCAAATATGCTCGTCTTTCGCCTTGAATTTTATGTAACGCCCGTAGTTAAAAGCTCCCCTTGCCGCAAATTCCACCATTCCATCGCTAGGTGCAATCACAGGCCAACCCTCCTCCTTATTCGTCGAAAAATCTATGCCGGCATGGTAACGCGTTCCCCTGTCTTCGCCGAAAGAGGATGTTAGGTAAGCTTCCCTGCCCAGCGGGCGGTACGGAGTTGCCGCCGTCGCCAAAAGAGTTGCAAAAAATATCATTACAAGTTGTTTTCCCAAGCTGCCACCTGAACTTGATTTCGGCCGTTTTCCTTTGCCTTATATAAAGCTTTATCCGCTTCTTCAATAATAAAACCGTATTCCAAGCCGATATACGGAATAAGCGTACAGATTCCTATGCTAATCGTAAATTTAGTTTGTTCACCGCTCCTCGTTGTAATAACCTCGTTTTCAACAGCTTCACGTATTCTCTCCGCAATCACGTTCGCTTGGAAAGAATTCGTCGCATGGAGCAAAACACCGAATTCCTCACCGCCAAGTCTGGCCACAAAATCCGTGCTTCTCTTCAAACATCTCTTAAAAATTTCGCCGGCGGTTTTAAGGAGTTCATCTCCCTGGCTATGCCCGTAAGTATCGTTATACTTTTTAAAGAAATCAATATCTATCATTAAAAAACTCAAGTTAACCTTATCCCTTAAAGCCATATTCCACTCCTGCGAAATCTGTTTGTCAAAAGCCCTGCGATTGGGAATATGGATTAAGCTGTCCATAAGGGAATCCTGTTCTGCCAGCTCCTTTAGCCTGATAATTTCCGAAACATCGTTAAACATAAAGAACATGCCGCTTGTTTCATCGTTAGACATTTTGTCTGCAAATACATTAAAGGTTTTAACGTGCTCGTTTACAGTTATTTTCTGGTAATTTTCATAAAAAGAACGCTTTTTTGCTATATCTTTCAACAATTCCTTAACAGAATCTCCTTCGAATAATTCCAAAAAATTTTTTTCTATAAACTTTTTCGGTTCTTTTATGTTTAAAACTTTAGTGACAGACTGGCTCAGGTATTTTATTTTGTTGTTTTCATCTATGAGAATAAACACATTGGGGGTTACTTTCATCAACGCACCAAATGAAGTGAAAGCTTTGTCAATTTCATTTGATTTGCTAACTGCGTAATATAAAACTATAAAGAGCATCAAACTTCCGATAAATATCAGGGCAAAATGCATCCAAACACTGCCTGATATTGATGCATGGCCGTCCAGTATAAAAATGCTTAAAAGCAAATTTATAACTTGCGTTATGGCAATAAAAATCAAATAATTTTTAATACTAAAATATGCAACGCCAATAATTAAAGCAATTAGATACACACTGTAAAGATATTTATAAGAATCTATAGCATAAGAAAATATTAAATAAATGATATACAAGGAAAAAGGAATGATAAACGGCAGGCTTTTTAAATTGGTTTTTTGCAAAAGCAATAGCCCACACACAGCAATACAGGTACCTATTGCTATTTTAGCTACGTCCTGTAACTGGCTACCATCAGTCAGCAATTCCGCTATAATTCTAGATATGCAGAAAATCACCACACAGAGCAAAACTGTGCGGTTAGCACGCTTCCTATAGTCCAATTCCAATTCTTGCTCGTACTCGTACATACAAATTTTCCCTAATATTCTCTATTTAATATACATTTTTATTGGAGTAATATACTAAAAATAATTCGTCCCAGCCAAAAACTCAGAAATCCGAGGCAAAGCCCGCCAATGACATCCGAAAGCCAGTGAACCCCATAATAAACTCTTAAAAGTCCCCAGGTAAGAGGCATAACTATCATAATCCATCCTACGCTTTGAATTTCTGCAAAAACCGTGAAACCTGCCGCCAAATTGTTCATCGTATGGCCGCTCGGAAAACTGTATTTGTCCAGCGGAGGAACCTCTGCCCTGACGTTATTCAACAAATCAAAAGGACGTTTGCGGCGAACAGAGAGCTTTATGAGCCAGTAAAAGGCAAGACTGAGCAAAACGGCTGGAATAGCCCGCTCTATTAAGTCGAACAAAACAGTTTTTCCATAAAAAAAATAAATAAGCATCACTACTAAGGCCCACACATAGCCATCACCCAGACGAGTGTAAAATCTTAAAAATCTGTCTGTTTTTGCAGAAAAAGAATGCCTGCGCCAAAAATGAAAAAAACGGAGGTCTAGATTGCGCATAGAACCCTCGTTCCCAACAGTCTTAACTTGGGGTTTTCAAAACTTTTTTTGCAAGCTACTATATCCCTCTTCTTTCTGTCCACCGATTTACCAAGCTCAAAATCGCGCAAAAGCATATATGTTTCCTCTAAACGGTACAATTCGCTCTCCAAAGTTGAAATTGCAAGTTTTTCCATCTCTGCCGTTATTTTTTTCACGGCATTGTTGAGCAAATTTTTTGCCGCTTCAAAACCTTCTGTTATAAAATATTCCATAACGGTATAGGGAATATTCGTTGCTTTGGAATTTTTCGGCTCTGTATTTTCCAATTTTTCCAATATATCATTTTGCAAATTCCCTTTGTTATCCAAAACAACGCTCAAAAACCGCTCACCGAACAAATTTCCAATTCCCCAGTGCACATTTACTGAAAACTCCAAAATAAAATTGTACTGAACAAAAATTTTTCCGTTCGGAACAAAATCACAAACAACGCATGTTACGGTTCCGAAATCATCGCTCAAAGCCTTGTCAAAAAGCCTTTGCATTATCGGATGTTCCCAGTTGAAAAACTCTATATTTTCATAATTTAAAGCAATTTCTCTGTCAGTTGCAACGGTAATGGAACAGCCATCGGACTCCGATATTTCCGCTCCCAAAAGCGTTGCATATTCAGACCGTTCCGGTGCGCCTTTAAGAACAAAACTGTTTGGGTAAATACCTTTTTGAACTTCTATATCCAGCCTTTCCAACATATTGAAAGCAAAGGCTATAAGTTTTTCGTTTGAATCCATTTTTCGAGCTTCTGTGAGCAATTCTTCGGAAAACTTTTTATTTTGCGAATTGAATTCCAGCAAGCGGTCTCTGCCTTCTTCTGCTTTTTCGTTCAGCAAAAGCATTTCCTTTTTGCCGCGTGGCAAAAACTCCTTTGTAAATTTATTGAATTTTTTTGCAGGTTCTTCCAAATAGCTTTTTAATTCTTTTTCAAATCTGGCATACATCTCGCCGCCGCCCATTAGGGAATGCTCAAAAATACCCAAAGCCTCGTGATACCAGAGATAAAGCATTTCGGTTTTGCTCTTTTTGATAAAGGGAACATGAATGTAAATTTTCTCTCCCTGCCCAATGCGGTCCAGACGTCCTATGCGCTGCTCAAGCAAAGAGGAATCCTCCGGCAAATCAAATAGCACCAGGTGTTGCGCGTTTTGAAAATTTCTGCCTTCCGAACCGATTTCAGATGACAGTAAAACATTTGGTCCATCCGGCAGGAGCCATGCCGCTGCCGCTTTATCGCGTTCCAGAGAACTCTCTTCTTCTTTAAAAGCAACAGCGGTATTTTCGCCGATTTTTTTTTCCAAAAGAGCGAGCAGGGTGATTACCATTGCAGAAGAAGAACATATAAGCAAGATTTTCTCTGTTTTATATTCGTTGACAAAGGAACAGAGCCAGGATTCAAGGATACCATTCTCTTGGGATACCGGATAGATTTTCAAAATCCTCTCTGGGAATCCCTTAACACTTTTTCTAGTATTGCGGAAAACGGAAGAGCCTGTGCCGAGGGCATCTATAACACGCCTCATCCACTCTGCGGCGGTTAAGGACAAGTCTGCCTTTATGGGTAGCCATGAACGAATAGGCGAATTTTTCGGTATGTTCTTTTGCAAGGCCTGCCATGAAAACTCCGCATCCGAATCAAGCGGAATTTTAGATAAATCTCCAGCTACCTTTTTATAATTGTTCTGATTTTTTTCAAACTCTTTCCAGTTTTGAAACCGTGCACTGTCCAAAAGTTTTAATCTGTAAAAATAGGCTTCAGGTGCGAGTTGTATGGGTGTTCCGGAGAGCAAAAGCAAACCTGGTATTTTTTGCGATAATTGCTCTGCCAGAACATATTCTGCATTTGCGCCTTGCGAGGTTTTTACCAAACGGTGCGCTTCGTCCATGATGAGCAAATCCCAAGGAACTTCCAAAACCGCAGCAGACATATAGCGATTTGCGAGCAAAAATTCCAGCGAGCATAAAACCGTGTCGTGAAGCGAAAATACATTTTGCCAGTCGGAGACATGCTTTCTATACTCGGAGATATAGTTTTCGTCAATGTTCGAAAACCAATGATTGAATTTTTTTCCAAACTCAATAAGCCACTGATTTTTTAGATGTTCGGGAACAATTATCAGGGTTCTTTTTATTTTGCCCTCCGTTTGCAGGGCATTCCAAATTAAACCGCTCTCTATGGTTTTGCCAAGCCCAACTTCATCGGAGAGCATCAATCTCGGCAAAGAAACATTTCTCACCGCTCTGAAACACATATATAGCTGGTGCGGCAGCATTCTCAGTTTTGGCCCGAGCATTCCCTTAACGATTGATGATTTCCACATTCCGCGCAATTTTGCAGCGTTTTCCCTCAAACAAAAATCAAAATTACTGGAAATTTTTTTTGCAAGAAGGTTGTCTAGAATTTCTGCGGAATCGTCTTCGCTTTGCCGTTTAAAACCGAGCGTTTCTTCCGAAATGCTTTTACCCTTGCTTTTATAGCATAAAAGCCCGTTTTCTTCTGTGATTTCATCAATGAAAAGAGATATACCTTTAAGTGATGTCGCTTTTTCTCCGATTTTCAGAATATAGCGGTTTAACGGCAGTCCTTCTTTGGAGTTGTAGATTCTCTGTTCGCCGGAAACGGGAAAGAGCAAAGTTGCGGTTCTGAAATCCGTTTTAATGACTTGCCCTATGCCAAGTTCCGGCTCTGCTTTGCTTGTCCATTTTTGACCTATTGCAAATTTAGGCACTGCGTCTCCATTACATTTGCGCTTCAGCCATAGCCAGTTTTAATCGTAACTCTACATTGCCGGGATCGCGAGTCAGCAATTCTTTATATACCGCTGCCGCTTTTTGCGGCAAACCCTGACTTATGTAAAGTTCGGCGAGAGTTGGGGTAGGATTTTGAGCGAGAATTTCATTGTCCTTTAGCAGTGAATTTATATCCCCGGTTACATCAGGTATGTCAATTCCGCCTTTGTCAGCCAACTGTTCTTTTACCAGCTCGTCTATATTCGGTGCCGCAGGCGCGGGAGGCGCGGCTTGAACAGGAGCCGGTTTCGTGTCCGAAACTGTGTCAGTGTCCGAAGCCGTAGCCTTAGCCGTAGCAAGCAGTGAATTTATATCCCCGGTTACATCAGGTATGTCAGTTCCGCCTTTGTCAGCCAACTGTTCTTTTACCAGCTCGTCTATATTCGGTGCCGCAGGTGCGGGAGGCGCGGCCTGAACAGGAGCCGGTTTCGTGTCCGTAGCTGTGTCAGTGTCCTTAGTTGTAGCAAGCAGTGAATCTATATCCCCGGTTACATCAGGTATATCAATTCCGCCTTTGTCAGCCAACTGTTCTTTTACCAGTTCGTCTATATTCGGTGCCGCAGGCGCGGGAACTGCGGGAGGCGCAGCCTGAACAGGAGCCGGTTTCGTGTCCGAAACTGTGTCAGTGTCCGAAGCCGTAGCCTTAGCCGTAGCAAGCAGTGAATCTATATCCCCGGTTACATCAGGTATGTCAGTTCCACCTTTGTCGGCCAACTGTTCTTTTACCAGTTCGTCTATATTCGGTGCCGCAGGTGCGGGAGGCGCGGCCTGAACAGGAGCCGGTTTCGTGTCCGTAGCTGTGTCAGTGTCCGAAGCCGTAGCCTTAGCCGTAGCAAGCAGTGAATCTATATCCCCGGTTACATCAGGTATGTCAGTTCCGCCTTTGTCGGCCAACTGTTCTTTTACCAGCTCGTCTATATTCGGTGCCGCAGGCGCGGGAGGCGCGGCCTGAACAGGAGCCGGTTTCGTGTCCGTAGCTGTGTCTGAGTCCAAAGCCGTAGCAAGCAGTGAATCTATATCCTTGGTTACATCAGGTATGTCAACTCCGCCTTTGTCGGCCAACTGTTCTTTTATTATGTCATTTAAATTGGGAGCAACCGGTTGTGCGGGACGCTTAGCAAGTATGTTTTCAACTTTCTGCAAAAGCAAGTTTAAAATTTCGGTTTCTTTGTCATCTTCATCTTCTAAAATGCTGTCCAATGCATCGGAAAGAGAATTTGTTTCACCGGCAGTTACGCTTTGCGCCGTCTGTGCAACTGTATTTTGTACCTCCTGAACTTTCACATCTTGTGCTGCCTGCACGTCCGCTTTAATTTCCATTTCCGGTTCCAAAATATTCAATATCTTTGCGTAAATTTCCGTTTTAGGCTGTTGCCCGAGTTTCGTTAGCGTTTCCAAGAGCAGTTTTTGCGCAGAGAGACAAAACGGGTCTCGTTCCGCCACCGCTTCAAAATCAATTTTTGCTCCTGTCAAATCACCCTTTTCTAGAAGTATGCGTCCTCTGACTAGTTTACCCGGCAAAAAATCGGAGTTTGTTTCCAGACCCTTATTCACCATCGCCAACGCCTCATCCAACCTTTCTTCATTACCGGCTGCCGCCTGTCTAAACGCATCTGCCAGTTGCGCAAAAAGCAAGGACTTAGAATTTTTATCTAACGCTTTTTTCAAATTTGGAATGTCTATACCGCCGTTCATTATGTAAATATACATTTTTTTTTCTATATTATAGACTCAATAGGAAATTTATGCCTACGATTAAAATGACTCCAGGGTCTAAAATACCCTCTTTAATTGAAAAAGATATGCAGGAAAGCTACCTGCGTTATTCGATGAGCGTTATAGTGTCCCGTGCCCTTCCTGATGTTCGAGATGGTTTAAAACCCGTTCACCGCAGAGTACTTTTCGGAATGCACGAACTCGGCTTAACCCCAGCCCCCAAACCCACCCGCAAAAGCGCGACCATTGTGGGTGAAGTCATGGGTAAATACCATCCTCACGGCGACAGTGCAATTTACGACACCCTTGTACGCATGGCTCAGGACTTTTCGCTACGCTACACCCTCGTAGACGGGCAGGGAAATTTTGGCAGCATGGATGGCGACCCCCCGGCAGCAATGCGTTATACCGAAGCACGAATGACCCACTTTGCCCAGTTTATGCTGGAAGACCTGGACAAAGATACAGTTGATTTTAGCCCTAATTTTGATGACTCGCTGGAAGAGCCTATGGTGCTGCCTTCCGCCTTTCCCAATCTTTTGGTGAACGGTTCTATAGGTATTGCGGTTGGCATGGCTACCAATATGGCCCCGCACAATTTAAGAGAGGTTGTCGAAGCTATAAAATCAGTTATAGACAACCCGGAGGTTTCTTGCGAAGAGTTGATACATTTTGTCAAAGGTCCTGATTTTCCCACCGGAGCCGTGATTTGCGGGCGCAGCGGAATAAGAGAAGCTTACTTAACGGGGCGCGGCAGGATAAGGGTTCGCGCGGATATTGAAGTGGAGATAGACTCCAAAGACAGGGTGCAACTGGTTGTAAAATCCATTCCCTACATGGTGAACAAAAAGGAGTTGCTGGAAACCATAGGCAAACTCGTAAACGATGGAAAAATAGAAGGAGTAAACAGGGCAAACGATGAAAGCGACCGTGAAGGAATGCGAATAGTCATAGGCTTGAAAAAAGATGCCGTGCCGGAAGTCGTTAAAAACAATCTGTTCAAATATACAAGGCTGCAGGAGAGCTTTAGCATTTACAACCTGGCTTTGGTGAACCGCCAGCCCAAACTTTTGAACCTGAAGGATTTGTGCGTGAATTACGTGGAGCACCGCCACGAGGTGATTCGCCGCCGCACAGAATTCGAATTGAAAAAGGCAAAGGAAAGAGCGCATATTTTGGAAGGCTTTCTAAAAGCTTTTGTCGCGCCGGAAGATATAGATGAAGTAGTTCGCATAATACGCTTTGAAGACGAACCCGAGATGGAGTTGCAACGTCGCTACGGTCTCTCGGAATTGCAGATTAAGGCAATTTTGGATGTTCCCCTACGGAATCTTAAAAAATTGAATATAGAGAAATACAAAGCTGAATATGCTGAAATTTTGTTGACAATTGCAGATTTGGAAGACATTTTGGCAAAAAAAGAGCGCATAATGGCTATTGTAAAAACAAGGCTCGAAGAAATTGTCGAAAAATACGGAGATGCACGCCGCACAAAAATAGAAGATACGGAAGACGATTTTGACGATGAAGATTTGATAGCTGAAGAAGAGCAGGTGATTACGCTCTCCAAAAGGGGTTATGTTCGCAGGTTGCCCATAGATACATTCAAATTACAGGGCAGGGGCGGTAAAGGCGTTATAGGCACTGGTTTAAAGGACGAAGACTATGTTGAAAAGGTCTTTACTGCAAGTACTCACAGCTATTTGCTGGTATTCACCAACAAGGGACGTATGTACTGGATAAAGGTGTATAAACTTCCCGAAGGCTCTCGCACTGGCAAAGGAGTGCCGATAGTAAATTTTCTTGGATTGACCGAGGGTGAACGGGTTTCTGCGATAGTTCCGGTTCGCCGATTCGCCGATGGATTCTATTTGGTGTTCTGCACAAGGCGGGGCATGATTAACAAAATGAAATTGGGATTGTTCAGCTATGTTCGCAGAATTGGTCTTAACGCAATTAACATTTCAGAAAGCGATGAACTGGTAAGCGTTCTTTTGGTTCAGGCAGAGAACAATTTGATGATAGCCACAAAGAAAGGAAGGGCGATAACGATTCCGCCGGATGTTTTCCGTAGCACAAGGCGCGGCACAAAAGGAGTGCGTGGCATTCGTTTGGAAGCGGGCGATTCTGTTATTAGAATGGTGGACGTAAAGAAAAATTCTCTGGTTTTAACAATTTCCGAAAACGGATTTGCAAAACGCACCGACCCCGAGGAATATCGAATTAGAAACCGGGGCGGAAAAGGCATGGTAAACTTGAAAATCACCGAAAAAACAGGGGATGCAGTTTATGTCGATGCAGTTTTGCCGGATTACGATGTGATAATCAGCACCAAAAAGGGCCAGATGATTCGCATAGACCTAGATTCCATAAGGGAAACGGGCCGCTCTGCGCGAGGTGTTAAGGCAATTACGCTTTCCGAGGGCGATTTTGTGAGAGATGCCGCCGCGATTCCAAGCGTAGAGGATATTGAGGCGGAATCCGGCGTAGAAAAAGCGACTTTTGAAAACGCTCCTTCCAGCGATGATGTGCCTTTGGCCGGAACCATAAGTCTTTTAGATGAAAATACGGCTGATGAACCGCAAAATGATGATGACCTATAATGAAGTAAACGCTGAAGTATTTTTCTACATTTATTTCCAATGTCACAAAAAGAAGACCCGGGTAAGGTTCAGTTAAAAACCATTTTAAAAGGAAACGCGACGCAAGGTATTAGACCAGCTGCTATGTCCGGTTTTAAGGTCGCAGACTTTCAAATGAATCCTAAAGCGGCAATGGATTCGGCAGAAGACCGCCTGAAAAATGAAATAACGAATTTACAATCGCAAATAGCCGCTTTTAACAAAGAAAAAGAAAATTTAAAAAAGAATGCCGAACAGGATGCAAAAAACACATATAATAAGGGATTTCAAGAGGGCAAAACTTTAGGAACGGCAGAGGGTGAAAAAAAAGCTCTTGAAAAATGGAACGCCGAATTAAAAACATTGCAAAATACTATTGCGCAAACATTTGAGTCTTTGGCCGCGCAGCAGAAGGAAAATTTTGAAAAAATTGAACATATCACAACGGAAATAGCCCTTGCCGTTGCAAAGAGAATTTTCTGCGAAGAGGCTGCTCAAAACCACAACATCATAGTCAGGGTTATGAAAGAAGCTTTTGCATTTTTAGGACAAGAGGAAAAACTGAAGGTTCGGGTCAATCCTCTGGATATAGCCTCTGCTGAAAAAACGGAATCCCTTTGGAAGCCGGCCATGAGCTTGCTAAAAAACGTCGAATTGATTCCAGACAGTTCAATAGAAAAAGGCGGATGTCAGTTGGAATCGGAAAACGGATCTTCCGTTGATATGCGGGTACAAACCATTTTCGGGCACATTGAAGATGCAGTGAAACGGATTTACAATGAATAGAGATTGATCGCTATTCTATCCATGTGCCTCCCCAGTCCGTGTGGTCACAATCCTTATCACCGTTGTCCGATGTTTCCAGCTCCAGAACATCAACTCCGCCAATATCAACGCTCAACGAATCTATTTCGTGAGAGGTTAAGATTTTTGAACGATAAAGTTGTTTGCCATCTCCCTTAACAAGCCAAATAGCACCGTTTCCGCAAGCGGATTCATCATCCAAACCGATATAGCTGTGGAATTTTTTATACGCTCCGTTCATGTTCCAAACCAATTTTGAATTGGCATGAGAACCAACCCCAAATTCAAAAATTCTTCCGTCTATTTTCATAGCGTTATTCTCAACGGATCTTCCCATTTTCGGTTCGCCCCAGGCCTGAGTCCAATTGTTAGGTTTTGTGTCTTGAAGCAAGCGGTTATTTTCGGAACGAATAAAGAACTGCGTTTCTTTTTTTACGGTGTCGTTTTCGGGAAATACCATTAGAATTGCATAGTGCATACCGGATTTTTGCACGGAAAAATTACGGTTGCTTTTTTCCAAATCCAAAAATTCATTATTCAAAAATAATTTGTAATCGACAAGGGTATCCGGCAATTTCCACTCTATTTCCTTTTTTTCAATATTCCATTTTATGTTTGCGGCATAATTGGACTCTCCTTTTTTCCCCCCTATTTTGTAGGCTTCAAGCGGGTAACCAAAGGGGCGGGTTTGTGAAAAAATTCTCTCAGTTTTGTACTCGTTTAAAATTGCATCTATGGTGCTTGTAGTTTTAAATCCGACAACTCTTGAATTTCTATTCACTTCGCCATAACCGTCCTGTCCACGCACGATATAAATATTATCATCGGAAAAATTTCGCCATTCCTCCAGTTCATTCGGCGACCAACCTAAAAATTGCCGTTCGGAAAATCCGTTGAACCCGCTCGCCAGCATTTGCCAGGGACGCCCGTAAATAAATATGGAGCTTTTCGGCAATTTTTTTAACTCTGTGTTTAAAAAATCTTCTTCTGCAAGGAGCTTATTCTTATTGTATAAAATATTATCGTTAAAACTTTCCCTGTGGTTAATGGAGAGATAAACCGCCATAACAGCCGCCGCGCCGCATACGATTTTTGACCTGCCACCGGAGGCATCGCACAGGCCAGCCGCCATAACTATTGCAAAAAGCGGCAAAGCCACAAGAACGTACCTTTGATTAATATCTATTTCAAAAGTACCGCTTACATTGAACAGTATAACACCTATTTGCAAACAGAATAGAGCAAAGAGCAGAGCTGCCCATCTGTATTTTTTTCCAACGGCTACCTTGTATAAAAGCCAGGCAAAACTTACAAAAAGCAAAAACGCATAGCTTGTGTAAAACGGATTTTTCAAAAGTCCTTCCGAAGAAAGCCCTGTATTCCACATTATTTTGATATTGCTTTTCATGTTGTATGCAAAATTTGCAAATGAATGCGCTGCATATTCGCCGCCTTGAAAATCATAGCCTCTGTAAGCGACCATCGTGTTTATGGCTGGCCAGGAAGCCAATATTGCAAGCGCTGTAAAAACAGCCACACGCCAAGGCTTTTCCAAAAAATAAGAGTAATAGAAAAGAACAAAAGGAATAAAACAGAACAGCGTTTCTTGCCTTGTTTGCGCAAAAAATCCCAGTATCGGAATTATTAGGGCAAAATGCTTAACGTTAACTTCCTTTGGCGGAATAAGGGAATAAAAAGACAGCAAAGCAGCAAACAGAAATATATATAAAACCTCTGTCGAAGCGCTGCGGGACTGCATCAAAAATATGGGTTGACTCGCCAGGAAAATTGCGGCAGTCAGGGCAAGCCATTCGTCTTTTGTAAATCTGAACATGGCAAAAAACAGTAGAGCTATCGATGCTAATGCAAGCGGCAAATTTATTCGCAAGGCTGTTTCTCTGGTAGGTTCCGCAAACAAAAACGCAAGGCTTTGAACAAAAGCAAAAGCCTTGCCCTTAAAATTGTTCACCACATCTCTGCATTCGAGAACTCCGTTTTTCCACACGCCCTGATTGCACACTCCGCCGCTTTGGTGAAACCGCATTTCAAGAGCCATCGATTCCCAACTTGTTTCATCACTTAGAACCCTGTGCTGCAAGCTTATTTGCGTTGTTGCAAAAACTGCGAATAAAATCAAAAGAGCCGCTAGGCAAAGCCCTGCTCCTTTTGACGGTAAATAACTTTTTATCCTTTGAAAAATTTCCTTAGCATTCCAAATAAAAGCGGTGCAAAGCCATAAAAACAAGGCAAGCACCGCATAGTAACCCCATTCTATATCCCAAGATTTTGCATAATTCTGCGGAATTTTCTGAAAAAACAAAAACGCCGCTGACAAAACTGGTGCGGCGTAGATAAGGGATGCCAGAAATCTGGAACCCAAGTTCATTTTACGTTCAAATAATAAAGCCCAACCAATTTACCGTCTTGGCGAAGTGCCAAAAACTGATTGCCGCTTGGAAGCATTCCCTTTATTTCGTAAAGATTTTCGCTTTTGTAGCTGGAAACCAAAGATATTCCTTTGTTCATATTCGGAACGAGCAAGGTTTCTTTTTCACCTACTCCAGAGCAATCGGCGTGTTTTTTTGCTTGGGAAGAATTTATAGGATAAGAAACGGCTTCAACTGGCGAAGATACCGAGGTAGCTATTTTATACAATGCGATTATGTCTGCAGGAACCTCCCTTGGTCCGGGTAGTACATTGTTTCTTTTCTCTTTTTTCTTTGTTTGCGGATTCTCTGTCTCAGTTTCAAATTTTGTGCGCAGGGCAAAGCCTGTTTCTTTGCATATAGGCTGCCAAATCGCCCAATCGTTGGTTATCTTCTCCGCATTTGAACCCTCAATAGGGCGGTAAAGCCCGGGGCTCACTTCTTGGCCATAAATGTAAATGTCTTGATTGATTTCCAAACTTTCTTTGCTTATGGTAAATTCCGCACGTCCTTTTGAGTATTTACCTTTGCCGGCTTCCAATGTGTATGTACCGGGTTCAATACCTTCGAACTTGAATTTGCCATCCGGTAAACCGCCTGGAAATTTCTGCGAAGAAAATGTGGTACCCTTTATGTATACCGTGGGTAATTCAACGGCTTTTCCGCTAAAAGGGTCTATAACCGTACCGGAAACTGTACCTTTTTCACACGCCGCAAGAGCAAGCGCACCGAGAGCAATAAGTGGTAGAATTTTTTTCATGAAAGATAATATAGAAAATTCGGCTGACTATTACTTTTCCATTTCTTCCATTCTAGTATAGCGGTTGGCTTGTTCTTTTTTGTAAAATATGCGATAAACTATGGAGGCTCCGATATAAATCGTTATTCCAACAGCAAAAAGCACCCAATTGGTGCGGCGGTCTTCCAGCCCGGGGAACCAGCTTATAAACCAAGAAGGAAAAAGCGCAGGAATCAAGAACAAAATTCCAGCTAAACGAGCTAAATATGTTGCAACTACGTAATTCATAAGTTTAATTTAGAAAAATGTAACGCTGTATTTTTCTAATTTTCCTCCACAATGAAGGTAGCATTCCAGGGCAGGCACGGCGCATACAGCGAAAGCGCAGCATTCCATCTGCTGGGAAAAGATATGGAAACCATTCCCACAGATACTTTTGAGGAAGTTCACAGGATGGTGCAAAGCGGCAAAGCGAATTACGGGATTATTCCGATAGAGAATTCCACTGCGGGTTCGGTTTTGGAGAATTATGATTTGCTGCTAAAATACAGATTGCCCATAATAAGCGAGCTGAAACTGCAAATAAACCACTGTTTAATCGCGTTGAAAGGTGAAAAAATCGAAACTTTAACGAAGGTCATCTCTCATCCCCAAGCTCTGGAGCAATGCTCCGTTTTTTTTGAGAGCCATCCGCAAATAGAAAAAAAGCCTTTTTTTGATACCGCAGGTTCCGTTGAGAGAATCGCAAGAAAACAGTTGAAGGGTGTGGGTGGAATAGCTTCCGTCTTTGCTGCGGAGTATTATGGGCTGGATGTTTTGAAAAATCCCCTTGCGAATTTTCCCGGCGCAAATTCAACAAGATTTTTTGCAATTCAAAAAGAACCCGTTCCGGTCGATGCGCTTTTGCACACAAAAACATCCATAGCTTTTATTGCAGAAAGAAATTTGCCGGGAGCGCTTCACGCTTGCCTCGGGTGCTTTGCGAGATATGCCGTGGACTTGATTCGCATAGAGAGCCGCCCTAAGAGCGGTTGCCCCTGGGAATACATTTTTTATGCGGATTTTGCCGGCAATCCTCTACAGGAGCCGGTAGAGCGGACTTTACAGGAGTTAAAAGCAATGGCAGACGTTATTTTACTTGGAAGTTATGTGAGAGGTGAAAACAGAGGAGTAGAATTTTGAAAAATATTTTAAAAGCGATATCGGAATTCAAGTGCGGCAAAATTTTAATTGTCGCCGATAATGAAAGTCGTGAGAGCGAGGGCGATTTTGTTTGCGCAGCCTCATTTTGCAAAGCGGAAGATATAAACTTCATGGTGACAAACGGCAGAGGGCTTGTGTGCGCCGCTATTACAAATGAGCGCGCGAATCAGCTTAATTTGCCGATGATGGCTCATAAAAACTCCAGCCGTTTTGAAACTGCGTTCACTGTTTCGGTTGAAGCGAAACACGGAACAACAACGGGCATATCTGCGTTGGAACGCGCTTTGACTGTTCGCACGCTTGCAGACCTTTCAAAAGGCGCGGATGATTTTATTTGCCCGGGGCACATATTTCCCCTAAAGGCGTGCAAAGGCGGAGTTCTGGAAAGGGAAGGGCATACCGAAGCTGTTGTCGATTTGTGCCGCATGGCAAAATTGCCGCCGGTGGGTGTTCTGTGCGAAATTTTAAACCCGGACGGCACAATGGCAAGAATACCTCAACTAAAAAAAATTGCAGAAAAACACGGGCTAATGCTCATAACCGTTCAGGAAATAATAGACTGGCGTCTTGCGAACGAAAAATTGCTGGAACGCGTAGCAGCTCCGATGATTCCCACAAAATACGGCGATTTCAAGGCGGTAGCATATAAAAGCAAAATCAACGGCGAAGAATACATTGCCATTACCAATATGAATATCTGCAAGGGTACTTCTTCAGATATAAACGTCCGCATTCACAGCGAATGCCTTACGGGGGATGTATTCCATTCCTTAAAATGCGATTGCGGCGAACAACTTGATTTCTCTCTGAAGTACATAGCCAAATACGGGGGGATTCTCATTTACATGCTGGGGCATGAGGGCAGGGGAATAGGGCTTGTGAACAAATTGAGGGCTTATGAACTGCAGGAGCAGGGATTGGACACGGTAGATGCCAATTTAAAGCTGGGTTTTGGCGCAGACCAGAGAAATTACGCCTTTGCCGTTCAAATCCTGAAAGAATTCGGTGTAAAGTCTGTAAATTTGCTCACCAATAATCCGAAAAAAATTTCCGAACTTGAATTTTACGGCATCAAGGTTTCGAAAAAAATTTCCATTAAAATAAAACCCAATTCCTTTAACAAAAATTATTTAAAGACAAAAAAAGAAAAGATGGGGCATTTAATTCCATGGATTTGAAAAAAATTGAAGACGGTTTTCGCCTTATTTTGGAAGGTTTGGGAGAGAATCCCGAGAGAGAGGGTTTGCTGAAAACACCGGCGCGAGTAGCGAGGATGTATTCGGAGCTTTTGCGCAACACAAACAGCGTGGAGAGAGAAGAGGATATTTTATCCACTCAATTCGTTGAAGAATATGATGAGATGATATTGTTGAAAGACATTCCGGTGACGAGTATATGCGAACATCATTTTTTACCGTTCTCCGGGGTTGCCCATTTGGCTTATGTGCCCGGAAACCGAATCGTGGGGCTTTCAAAACTGGCAAGAGCCGTTGATTTTTATGCATGCCGCCCGCAGGTGCAGGAGCGTTTAACCACTCAAATAGCAGAGCTCATACTTCGCTCTCTTGAACCCAAAGGCGTTGGCGTTGTGCTCGAATGCGTTCACACCTGCATGACCATCAGGGGCGTAAAAAAAACAGGTTCCGTGATGTTCACCAGCAAATTGCTCGGTTCATTCAAAAGTAACGCAACTACGAGGGCGGAGTTTTTTTCCATGATAGAGAAAAAATAATGATTAATGTAAATTGAAAGACGAACAGGGGCAGTATGTTGCCCCAATGGTGAAGGAGTAACCGTTGTCGTACGGGCGTAAGTTATACCGTTATGATGTGGAAGTAAATATAAAAATATATTAGAAAAACAACCCGTTTATATACTCCGCTTTGTCAAAAGGCAATAGATGCTCTATCTTCTCGCCCACGCCTATCCACAGAATTGGGATATTAAGCTCGCTCGCTATGGAAAGCACGGAACCGCCTTTTGCCGTGCCGTCAAGTTTTGTCACAATTAAACCAGTTAGCTTAAAATTTTCGTGGAATGTCTTAATCTGCTTGATTACATTTTGCCCGGTGTTGCCGTCTATTACAAGCCATATATCGTGCGGGAAATTCTCGCTCACCTTTTTTACAACCCGCACGGTTTTGCGGAGTTCTTCCATCAAATGGTCTTTGTTGTGCAGCCTTCCCGCAGTGTCTATAAATACAACATCGCTGCCTCTGGCGATTGCCGCTTGGCAGGCATCGTAAGCCACCGCCGAGGGGTCTGAATTTTCCTGATGCTTGACAAAATCCGCGCCGGAACGCTCTGCCCATGTTTCCAGTTGCT
>Ga0182466_11593_pt1 | contig 19124 bp, 18 predicted proteins | sample TergutMp193P3_FD_120795 | JGI IMG/M metagenome (GOLD analysis project Ga0182466, IMG submission 120795) | reverse complement strand
CACCACCCCCCCCACCGCCCCCCCCCCCCCCCCCCCCCCCAGAAGCCTAGCAAAAGAATTTTCGCCCAGAAGTGCGTGTCGCGCAACAGACACAGAAGGGCATTTTACAGATTTTCAGGCAATCCCGCTTGGAAAAATCCCCACAATAACATGGAGGTTCTTATGAAGAAAACATATCGTTTTCTGTTGGCGGCAAGCCTTGTGCTTGCCTTGGCATTCACTTTATCTTGCTCTTCAGTTAGTGAGGATAATCATGCTGAGAGTTATTATGTGGAAGCTGGTAGCGTAAGCGTTTATGCTTACGAGTGGTTTAATTCAAATCCGGGAGTAAACGCTTATGATGTGCTACAAATTATAAATCAATTTCCTGTAGTGCCAGACCCGTATAAAGATGCTCAAAGAGGAGTTTCAAGAGAAGAATTGGAAGCAGAGTTAAACTATGACATCCCCGGCTATTCTAAGGAACAATTTTTAAGAATGCTAGATACAACGGGAGCTGTTATTCAATTTTTTATAATGGAAAATGGCGATTATGTTTATATCTTTGTAGAAAAAGAACTTTAACCTCATTTGACAGAGCCTAATTTCATGCAAAATGCGCGAATTTCGCAGCAAATGGGCGAGGCACGCCTTTGCCCCTTTTGCGTGCCTTGCTACGAATGAGTACGATAACCTGCCATTTTTCTATATTTACCCCCATGATAAAACATCTGGTTCTTTGGAAAATGAAGCCTGTGGCGGATAACCGTACCGGAAAGGAAAATGCGGAAGTTTTGGTGCAGAGACTGAATGCTTTGAAAAGCGTAATTGCAAATGTCGTTTCAATAGAAGCAGGCATTAATTTCAACGATACGGCGGCAGCTTACGATGTAGGCTTGTACACGGCTTTCAAAACAAAAGAAGATTTGGAGGCATATCAAAATCATCCGGCTCATGTTCAAGTAGCCGAGTGGGTAAAGAGCGGAATTGCAGAGAGCAGGGCAGTAGTGGATTTCGAAATTTAGAGGTTTTTATGACTCCGGAAATAGAAGCCTTGAGGCAGAAGTTGGATTTAATAGAGGATAAACTGATTTCACTTTTAAATGAGCGTACTCAATACGTGCTTGAAATTGGGAAAATAAAGCGCGAAAATGGTTTGCCAATAATGGATGCCAAAAGAGAAGAAACAATTTTAAATAGGGTGGCGCAAAAAAATCCAGGCCCTGCAAGCGATAAGTTTGTAAAAGAAATTTTCAAAAAAATAATAGAGGAATCTATTAAAATGGAGAGCGGTTGAAACTCAAACGCATCACACTGGTCGGTTTTGGTTTGCTTGCGGGGTCGGTTGCGGTTGCGCTCAGGCAGGCGGAGATGCAAATTGCGGTTCGCGCGGTTAGCTCAAAGGGGACTCTGCAAAAAGCTAAAGAACTTTCAATGGCAGATGATTTTTTTGAATACGATGATGTTCAAAACTGGCTGCCGGATTCCGGCTTGATTTTATTGTGCAGCCCCATAAAACATATTTTAACGGTTATTGATGTTTTGAAAAAAAATGCCGGATTGCTCAAAGGCGAGGTTGTAGTTAGCGACATAGGAAGCACAAAAGAACAGATTTGCAGCAAGGGTTTTGCCTTGCCTGCGCCTTTTGTCTTTGTGGGCGGGCATCCGATGGCCGGTTCTGAAAAAAGCGGTATTGAGAATAGCGATCCGTCCATATTTGAAAATGCCTATTGGCTTTACTGTCTGCCGGAGAATTTAGCGGAATTGCCGGAATCCTTAAATGAGCTTTTATGTTTTTTGGGTAGCCGTCCTGTGCAAATTTCACCGGCTGGCCACGATTTTGCAATGGCCTGGCTTAGCCACGCTCCGCAACTGCTCAGTACCTCTATAGCGGCGGGCATTTCGCCTGATGTGGTAAAAAATCATTTGCATCTGTCCGGGCGGGGCTTTAGAGACATGACCCGCATTGCCGGTTCGCCTTGGGGAATGTGGAAAGATATTTTGGAAACCAACAAAAAAAATATAACGAAAGCACTTGAAACTTATGCAGAAACAGCACTGGAGATAAAAGAAAAGATTGCCGCCGAACGATTAGGCGAACTTGAAGATGATTTTTTGCGCGGAAACCAAACCAGGCACCATTTGGAAACGGGAAAAAATTATGCTTACCCGCTTTATGAAATTGTGGCGCACATACCGGACAAACCGGGTTCAATCTTGAAAGCTTTAAGTCCCATTATGGAAAAAAACATAAACATCAGAGACATTGAGCTTATGAAAGTAAGGGAAGGCATCGGCGGAACTCTGCTTTTGGCATTTAAAGCGGAAGGCGATGCAAACAATGCAATTAAAATTTTGGAAAGCAACGGAATAAATGCGAGGAAAAGAATATAATGCCTTTTGCAGCCAGAGTTTCAGATACGCACACATGCCCCATGCAAACCCCGGGGACGCCGCCTATTCCACATGTTGGCGGCGCGATAACAAGCGGAGCAGCAAATGTTTTAATAGGCAAAATGCCCGCTGCTGCGGCAGGGGATTCCTGTTTTTGCGTTGGAGCGCCGGACACAATAACCCAAGGCTCCGGTTCCGTATTGATAAACAAAAAGCCGGCAGCTCGGATTGGAGATTCCACTGCTCACGGCGGAGCGGTTGCGAGCGGTTTTTCAACCGTCTTGATTGGAGATTGAAAGATGGGCATTAACGGCATAAAAGGCGAATTTCAGCTCTACACGGAAAAGGAAGCGTTTTTCAACTGCGCATTTTTGGCGGCTTTGGCAAATGGCAGTTCCGTTATACATGAGGTCAAGGCTACGCCGGAATTTGCTGCTTTTGCCGATTATCTAAGGGAGCTTGGAGCGACTGTTCATGCAAACGAAGGGCAATGGGAAATTGTAGGCGTAAATTTCAAATGCAAAAAAGATTTAAATTTAGACTGGTTGGGAAATGATTTTCCGCATCAAAAGAGGAACAGAAAAATAATAGAGAGCTTGCTCAATGGAGTTCCTTTTCATTGCGAAGAGAAGATTGCGGTAAAGAATTCCCTTATAAGAGAGCTTGCGGCATTCGGCGCAGAATTGGAATGGAAGCAGGATGGCCCTGATGAAAACGATGAGCTTGCCAAGCGCATGTCCAGAATGCAGGGAATAAAAAACGAAAGAAAATGGCTCTGCGATATTTCGCCCGTTCCATCTCTTTTAGCGCGAGACAGATTCATAGCGGGCGATGTAACGCAAGCGGCTTTTTTGGCTTTGGCTGCTTCCTTGACCCCGGATTCGGACATAACTATAAAAGCGGTTAGTTTGGATGCAAGCCGCGCAGGAATTTTCGGAGCATTTAAAAGATTAGGCGCAGATATTGAATCCGTCGCTCGGCATGAGAGAGGAAACGATATTTGGGGTGATTTAAGGGTTAAAAGCGCAAAATGGCTTGTAGGCAAGCGTCTTGGCACAGATGTTTTGTCCACCTGCATTGACGAGCTTCCTCTGCTTGCGGTTCTTGCCTCTTTTGCCGAAGGCGAAACAATTTTTAAATTACCGGCTTGGGCAATTGATTCCTGCAAACCTGTTTTGTCAATCCTTTACGAAAATCTAAAAATAGCAGGCGTAGAATCCGGCCTTTACGAAGACGGCTTAATACTGCGCGGCAAATCCGAAGTAGAGGGCGAAAATTTTGATTGCAAAAACTTTCCGGCTATGGGTTTTGCACTGCACGTTTTGAACAAAAAGGCAAAAGGAAAGAATGAGGTTATAGGAATTGAATGCGTGGAAAAAATATATCCGAATATTTTAAATAATCGAGAAAATCCTTTAATCAGGTAAATCAGGATTCAGACATGAGAATAGGCATAGTATTGCGCAAAGAACAGAACCCCAAACTTTTGGAAGCTTTGGAAGCTATAGAACTTTGGAGTAAAAACCGCAGCGATAAAATAATCTACGCTCCGGAATCCAGCTTAAAAAAATGCGATGTTTTGGTAGCCATCGGCGGAGACGGCACGGTGCTTTCGGCGGCACGCATAGCCTGCGGAAAGCAAATCCCGATAGTTGGCATAAATGCTGGGCGCATTGGCTTTTTGGCGGAATACAAGCTGGAAGAAATTCCTGTTGTTTTAGATGCCCTTTCAAACGGGACTTTCAACACCCAAGACCGTTTAATGCTGGATTGCTCCGTTTATTTAAAGAACAAAAAAATTTTGAGCCGCACGGTTCTGAACGAAATCTATTTACACGCCCACGCTCCGGAAAAGATGATTAACCTTGAGGTTAAAATCAACGATAAATTTTTAACGGAATACTGGGCAGACAGTTTAATGCTTGCCACGCCTACAGGCTCCACCGCTTACAATCTTGCGGCAGGAGGTCCGATAATATACCCTTCGGCAGAAGCTTTTGTTTTGAATCCTGTTAATCCCAGGAGCCTCTCGGTGAGGCCCATTGTTATCCCGTCTTCTTCTGTTTGCAAAATAAAATGCGTTTCGGGAAGCACGGCGGAAATGGTTTTTGACGGGCATTTTACAGAGCAGCTAGGCGAAAAGACGGAACTGAGAATTTGCCGCAGCCGCTGGGCAACCCGTTTTGCCCACACCAGCGATTCCGGCTTTGTTCCGGCTTTGAGGGAAAAACTCGGCTGGACGGGAAAATTGAAGGTTTAGTGGGCCCAGCAGGACTTGAACCTGCGACCAGCGGATTATGAGTCCGCTGCTCTAACCAACTGAGCTATAGGCCCGTGGAGCCTAAAAGTAGTAAATAATTCTTGGCTGTATCGTCCCAAGACACCTTGACCAAATTCGCATTGCTAACGAACTTGGCCCACAGGCTCTTTTTTTCTTGAAAAATGGATTGGGCAAAGTGCACCTGCTCCAAAATCATATCCGGAGAGGCCCCTTCCGAAATAAAGGAATTGACCTTTGTATCGGCTTCATTCTGGTCCGGAATATAAGGCATTGAGTATATAAAAGGTTTTTGCGAGCGCTTATTTGAAATTAAAAGCGAGCCTGTGGCGAAAGCCTTTAAAAAAAGCGATAGAGACGGTTCGCTTGAATCTATTGAAAAAAAAGCATCGGATGCAACGAGCCTCTGGTACAAGCTTTCATCATCTTCGTTTAGCGGCAGGAGTGCTATTTTGCTTGGGTGTTTTTCCTGTACTGTTGCAAAGTAGGGATAGTTGGCATTGTTCTCCGATATGCCAATAGCTATTTGCAAATTCATATTCAGCAGATTAGCTAAAATAGTTGATATAACCTGTGCCGAGTTACCGGAGTAAGAATCCAAATGCGAGTACATAAGCAGGCTGGAATCCGCCGCAAGGCCAAACTCCGCCCTTAGAGCGTCTTTCTTTTGTTTTTTAAAATCGTCCATTCCTTCTTTCGAAATGTTCCAGCTTGCGTAGTTTATGCCGCTTTGAATGCTGAAGAGCTTCTTCTCCTGGCTCTCCAGAAAGCCTCTCATTCCACCCTGTAAATCCGAAGAAAGCAGGTAGAACAGGTAGCTCGCAGATGTAAACACCACTTTATCCGAATAAAGCATTGCGGCTTTTAGCATGCTGACTTTGCCCCAAAATTCGTAGCCGTCAATGTCAAAACCCTCCGGTGGCAGCCCTATTAAAGGTATATCGTCCGAATTGCAATTGTAATCATAGCGTATATTGTGAATGGTTAGCAAAACAGGGACGTTTGCAAAATAGTCTTTATACACGGTTTTTGTCAGCGCGCCGGCTATGCCGCCCCATTCATGAACATGGATGGCATCGGGTTTAAAATCCATTTCCATGCAGCAGTTCAAAGCCGCAGAAGCCAGAAAGGAAAATCGCAAGTGGTTATCGGAATAGGATTTTTCGCCGGGGTTGCCGTATATGCCGGCTCTGTCGAAATAATCATTATATTGTATGAACAAGTCATCTTCATGCTCGGAACTCCTTAGTGCGGAATATTCCCTGCTTCCCAGTTTTTCAACAAAACTCCTCCCTATTTTGCAGTTGCTCTCATCTGTAAATTTGGAAAAATACGGAGAAAAACCCAAAACTTTGGCCCCCCACCTACGGTAAGCAAGCACAATATTTCCAACAGCTTTGGCAAAAGGGCTGCCGTTTGCGGAATAGTTTTCTGAGCATATTACAAGAATTTTCATGAAAAAGACTCTTTTACCATAAAATATTTTATTTTTCAAAAAAAAGAACTATTTTTATTATAAATAGTATTCCAACTTCCACTATGAGGTGTTTTATGTTCAAAAAAAGCGTTTTTCTTTTCATTTCTGCTGCCCTTATTTTGGGTTTTGCTGGTTGTAAAGGCAAAAATGAGCGTGCCGGCGATTCCTACTATAAAGAGGGAAAATTCAGAAACGCTGTTAATTCCTACACGGCGGCTATGCAAAAAGGCAAAATTTCCGATGAATTTTACGACAGTTTCGTAATCGCATATGCCAGCGCGGCAAAACAAACCGCCCAAAAGAATTCCAGCGATGACATTATCCGCTCCTATGTAGAACAGATTCACAAGCACTTGCCCAATGCTAAAAAAGCCTCCACCCTAGACTCTGTAGCACAGGCTCTGTCCGAAGTTGGGGTTGCCCAGGTTAAGGGCGGCTTTGAATACGAATACACTTTGCAAGGCTTCCGCAATTTGGACAGCGCAATCAGCATTGCCCAGCGGGGTAGCGGGAATGCAAATGCTGCCAGAGCTGCTCGCCAAGAAGCGGAAAAAGCCGTTGTTAAGCAAGCCATTGAAAATTCCGAAGGCGCGGAGAATACAATTGCTGCGGAATATGTTCTTTTGGAGGCGGAGGTGGTAGCTCCGAACAATGCGGATTTGAAAAAAGCCCTGAATAATGTCCGTCTTAAAAACCGCGGCGATTATCTGTTATTTGCGGAAGAAATCATTGGGCAGCGCGCAAGCCGTCTTGTTGATAAATACGGTTATGTGATCAGTTTTCCAATACTTAGCATTACAAAGGCGGGAGCCTCTGGCGAAATAGCTGTTTGGAATGCCACAGGCAACAATATGGATTTTGACATGAACAAGCTCAAAATGGTTTCAACGGACGGTAAGGAAGTCAATGCCAAATACACAGGCGGCGGTTGGTGCTTTATGAGCGATCACCTTGGCAAAAAGAAAAGCCCGTTCAAAGGTTCCGTTGGCAGGTTGCTTTCTGAATTGAGCTGCCAGGCAAAGATATCTTTCTCATATCCGGGCAGTTTTGTTCCTGATTATGTGGAATATAAGGATGACAATAATAATATGGGGCGCAAATATTTTGGGCAAAGGTAAATAATGCAGTATAAAATTTTAATTGTCGAAGACGAAGAATTCATAAGAACAGGTTTGCAAGAGTGCCTGGAAATGGAAGATTATGAGGTTGCTGTTGCCGGCGATGGCGAAGAAGCTTTGCAGAAAGCAGATGAATTTACGCCTCATCTTGTTCTTTTGGATGTTATGATGCCAAAAAAAAACGGCTTTGATGTTTGCCGCATTTTGCGGAAAAAATATCCCGGCATTGTCATAATAATGCTAACCGCAAAAGGCGAAGAAGCTTCAAAAGTTACGGGTTTAAACATAGGCGCAGACGATTATATAACCAAACCCTTTTCAACTTTGGAATTGCTGGCGAGGGTCAATGCTTTTTTCAGAAAGCTCGCTGTGCAAATGAATTCTCCGGCTTTTAGCGGCGAAGTCGCTGATTTTAGCGGCATTAAGCTGGATTTTAAAAAATACGAAGCGAGCAAAAACGGAATTTCTCTGGATTTGAATGCAAGAGAATTTCAAATTCTCCATCTGTTTTGCAAGCGGCGCGGCGAGGTTATATCCAGGGAAGACCTCATACAGTTAATAGATTCCAGCTCCACTTCCAGAACCATAGATAACTACATAGTGAAGCTCAGGCAAAAAATAGAAGACGACCCGGAAAATCCAAAGCTCATATTGTCCATAAGAGGAATGGGGTATAAGCTGGATGCTTAATAAAGTTGAGAGTGAAGAGTTAAGAGTGGAGAGTTGCGCTAACAAAAAGGCTGTATTTTTTAAGCGTTGTTGCATTAAAAACTCTCAACTCTCAACCCTCAATTCTCAACTGATAATATGGATTATAATTCTGCTTCAAATAACCATTTTCGCTTCTCCGGCTAATGATAAAATTCAGGAGGCGGCGTATGTTTTGAGCGTTAATGCCGATACCGCCGGAGCGGTGAAATTATTTCATTCGGCTTTGGGTTTGCCGGATGCTTCCGTGCGCGAAAAATTGAAAGCGCATTTGTATTTGGCAAAAATTGCGGAGGCAAAAGGCGATACTTTCAAGGCTATAGAGCATTACGGTTTTTTGAAAAACAATTCGCAAAGCGTTTCGCTTGCATATATGGCGGCAAACAAGGAAGAACTTTTAGGGGCAACCTCAAAAAAAATAAAGATAGCGAGCGAAGAAAAAACTCTTGAACAAAGAAAAACCGGCGATTCGAATTTTCAAAAGGAAGCTCGTTTTTCAAATTGCGAAATGGAAGGCGAATTATACCTTGCGCAGCACATAGTATATAAATGCCCGGATAATTCCCTGCATTTAATTTCAAAGAAAAACGGAACCGAAACCTGGAGCATTCCTTTTGCGGACAGACCTGCAAAGGTATTTTTAATTCTCGACGGGATTTTTCTTTATTGCGAAAACTCGCTTTATTTTTATAGCCTCAGCAATGGCCTGGATCCTCCTGTTTGGCGAATATCAACTCTTGAGGTGCAGGATATAGAAGATATGGGAGATAAAATTTATGTTTTGGACATAAGCGGAAACATTAGATTGCTGAATAAAAATTCCGGAGAACTTATTTCCGTGATGGAAAGCGATGGCGAAAATTTTTTTAAACCGGGCGTTGGGCTAATAGGCACATACCAAAAAAATGGCGGCATATCCGTATTTGACACGCTTTTGAATAGTTTATGGGATTATCAAATAGATGGAAAAATTGATACCGCAATAGTAAAATCCGATTCCGTGATTTTTTATTTGCAAAATGGAAATTCCGAAATATTATACACCAAGCATTATAAAAAATTTGCGGTTCCGTTTAATTGGAATATTGAGTCCCTGCTTGAATTTGAAAGCGGAAATGCGCTCGCGTGGTACAATATTGCAGTGCGGGAAAACAGCGATAGCGCATGGAAGCGGGCTGTTATTTACGGAGCTAGAAAGAACGGACTTTCTTCGCTTATTTTTGCCAAGTATGCGGAAAGAATAGGTGCGAAATGGGTTAAATATTTGCCTGTTTCCTCTACTATATTCTATCCTAAAATGTTTAGCGATGCAAATTGGCTTTTTGTTTATGATTACGGTTCTCAAAGTTTGTTGAGATTCTCTTTGGAAACCGGTAGCGCCGGCGATGAAATAACGCTTCCTAAAGATAAAAAATATACCTTGGCAAATGATTATCCTCCTTGGCTTGTTTTAAATTCCGGTTATTGGCTATCGCAATTTTCGCTTAGGGAACAAAGCAGCATTTCGTTTGAAATGCCGGGAGTGCCTTTTTCTTTTTTGCGTAGCAAAGATTCCGTTTATGTTGGGCTTTGGAACGGTTTTGTATTAAAATATTTTACGCCTAGGATGCGCTTGGAGTGGTCTCGCAAGGTGAGTTCCGCGCCGGTATCCTTATCGAGCGGCGAAATGGGGGTATATTCGCTTTCACAGGGGAAAATAGCCTTGCTTTCTCCTGAAATGCGGGTGGATAAGGAATTTAATTTGGAGTTGGACGGAGCCGTCCATGAATTTAAATCTAAAAACGGTTTGTTTGCGGTAGTTTCGGAAGAGGGCAAGGTCCGTTTTTTTTCCGAGAAGGAAGAATTTAAGCAGCTTGGTTCCTTTTCCGCTCACTCTCCTGTGATTTCCATTGAATTGCTGGAAATGGATGGGAAAATTTATGCGCTTGTGGGCGAGGCAAACCAAATTCTTTCGCTTTACGAGGCCCCAAGCGGTATACATGTTTGGACTTTTAAGAGCAAGGGTTCGGCGGCTATGCAGCCAATTTTGCACAATAGGCATATTTGGCTGGACCAAGAAGGTTCTGTTGTGGCTATAGATATAAAATCCGGCAAGGTTGCTAAAAAACACCCCATTTTCGGTAGCGGCGCTTCAATAAGCATTCACGGCAACACCCTTTACTGCGCAACTCCGGAGAAATTATTGTATGCATTTCCGTTATAAAGGCAGGTTTAATAATTTTTTTTATTTTTACCCTTGCTTTTTTCCCAAAAAAAATCTAAATTTACATAGGAATTCCATATAAAGGAGATATTTATGAAAAAACCCGACCTTGTTGAAAAGGTTAAAGACATCGCAGCTCTAGAGAGCAAAGCTGCCGCAGAGCGCGCAGTTAATGCTGTTTTAGAGGGGATAGAAGTTGGCTTGCAGGAAGACGGCGAGGTTCAGCTAATAGGCTTTGGTACTTTCAGAATCAAAGACCGTGCTGCTCGCTCCGGCCGTAATCCGCAAACAGGCGAGAAAATCAAAATTGGAGCTTCTAAAAAAGTAGCTTTCAGTGTTGGTGCGGCTTTAAAAGATAAAGTTAAAGCTAAAGGCAAATCCTCTGCGAAAAAAGGTGGCAAAAAGAAATAATTTCTTTAGGCTGTTTTAAGCGGCAGAGTTGTTTTGCAGCTCTGCCGTTTTTCTATATTCCCTTTCAATGCTGCGTTTACTCCTAATCTCATCTCTATTTGCCCTCTTTTTGGCGTGTTCCTCGTCAGATGATGCTGATGCATTAAAAGAATGGTTTAACAGTCAGGGCTTGGCAACCTCTTACGGCAAAGATTCTGTGGAAATTGAAATTTCTGTAAAAAATATCGCTTTAGGCTTCGATAACTCGGTCTATATGGTTAGCTCTTATGCTGCTCTTGGCAATGCAAACGGCACAGAACACCTGCTTTATTTCGGTTTGGATGTTTTAGGTTCTCTACCGCCTGTTTGGAAACTTAGAACAGACAATGCTTTTTATGCGGAATTTCCTGGAAGTTCCAAGCCAGATGAATTAACCGCAACAATTTACTGGCTAAGAGAACCCCAATTCCTGAACGACAGTCTTTGGCTTAACTACCTGAGCAAGTTTGAGTTCCCAAACGGTTTCGAAGATTCCGCAAAAATAGACCTTGAATGGAAAGCCGGCGAAGGCCATTTTTCTGTCCCTTTGCCGGAAAAATTACTGGAATTTGGCAAAACGGAGCCACCCGATACCCTTAGACTATTGGTTGGCATGAGGCTGGAGTCAGATAATCCGGTTGTGCGTATTGCTCCGCCTACCATTTGGGATATACGAAATTTGCTGCGCGTCGCTCAAAAAACAAATAAACCGGATGATTGCTCAACATGCTTGCATGCAGGGGTTAGGGAGTCTCTCCTTGTGACTTTTGAAATGAAAGACAAAGAAAAAATGGCCGATAAAACTGTGGTGTTTGCACAGTTGATTTTCCCAAAACAAGACGATGCTGCCGATAATAGCGAGCTTGGGCTTCCGGTGCCGGTATATGTGTATGTCAAAAGCGGTTTGGATGATTATAGAATAGATACCGTTAATGTAAAAAATGACGGGCATCCAAATCTTGTTTTTTGGGAAAATGGCGATTCCTTAAGGCTTCAAGTCACAAGAAACCTTCGCAATTACACTGCTACGGTTTATTTACCCGATACCCTTGATATTACTTTGCGGCTAGGTTTTCCCATGCTGGATCCCAAATCGCTTTATTTTTACAACTTCGCTTCCAGTCCGGAAAAAGTTTTCGCAGAAAGGCCGGCATATGCTCGTTATGATTTTTCCGCTATTAAAGCAGGGGAAACGGCAAAATTAAGACTTTGGCTCGCGGATTATGGCGACAAAAAGTAACTATGCTAAAACATATCTCTATTAAAAATTTAGCACTTATAGCAAGCGCGGAAATTTCATTCTCCGATGGTTTTTGGGCCATAACAGGCGAAACCGGCGCAGGAAAATCGGTATTTTTAAATGCGCTAAAACTCCTGTGCGGCGCAAAGGCAACCGCTGGCCTGGTTCGCAGCGGCGAAGATAGCGCAGTTTTGAGAGGCCTCTTTGAAATTAGGAATTTACCGGATGTACGGGAATTTTTAAAAGCCAGAGAAATAGATTTTGAAGATTTTGAACTTGAAATTCAAAGGGAAATTTTGGCTAACGGAAAGAGTAAAGCCCGCATAAACGGGGTAATGGCCAGCCAGAGCGATTTGCAGGAACTCGGCGAAATGCTTGTGCAACTGCACGGGCAAAGCGAGCAAACCCTTTTGAGAGAAGTTAAATCCCAGCAAAAATTTATAGATGCCTATTGTGGAAACGAAGATATTTTGCAAAAATGCAAGGAGACTTTTGAAAGATTAAGCGCAATAAATAAAAAAATAGAAGAATGCAGGCAAAACGCGGAGTCCGTTGCGCAACAAAAAGAGTTTTTGGAGTTCCAGTTAAACGAGCTTAAAAACGCCAATTTGCGCCCAAACGAAGAAGAAGAATGCGAGCACATTGTGCAGGAGTCCTCCGGTGGCGAATTCAAACGTAAGACGGCAAATGAATGTTTGGAGCTTTTGCTCGGCGAAACCGGAATTTCAAATCTTTTGGGCGAGCTTGTTTCCAAACTGCAAAAGCTTGAAGGCAAATGCAGCGATGTTCCAAAAAGCGAAGCTGCGGCAAACGCAGAAGATTATTTTAGCAATCTGGCTTTAGAGTTGAAAAAACTCGGCAAGGAGGAACTTTACAGCCCGGAGCAAGTGGAAAAGGCAAACGCTCGCATAGCCCTCATACAAAAACTGAAGCGCAAATACAAAACGGATTTAAATTCTCTTATAGAGCTTAGAGAAAAGAGAAAATGCGAACTGGAATCCTTGGAAAATTCAGATTCGGATATAGAAGAACTGCAAAAATCTTCGGGTAAAATTCGCATTGAACTGGAAAAAATATGCGCGGAACTATCTAAAAAAAGGCGTACCGGGGCAAAAAAGCTGGATGCGGAGGTGGAGAACAGGCTGCACGCTCTTTCAATGCCAACCGCGGTGTTTTCCACGCACTGGACCCCCGTGGAGAATTTGAGCGCGAATGGGGCGGAACAAGGGGAATTCTGGCTCGCTCCGAACAAGGGCGAAGGCGAAAAACCTTTAAGGCAATCCGCAAGCGGCGGCGAGCTTTCCAGGGTTTTGCTTTCGTTCAAGCGTACAATGGCTGAGAGGGATAAGGTTCCAATTTTAATTTTTGACGAAGTTGATAGCGGCATCAGCGGCGAGGCAGCCCACAAAATAGGGGAGTGCTTGAAGGAACTCGGCAAATATCATCAAGTGCTAACAATCACGCATTTGCATCAAGTTGCAGCGCTTGCAAACGGCCAATTTTGCGTTAGGAAAATAGAAGATAAAAACCGTACATATACAATCGTTGAACAGCTTGGCAAAGAGAAGCGAATTTCCGAAATAGCGAGGATGCTTGGAGACGAAAAATCGCCTATTGTTTTGGCGCATGCCAAAGAATTATTAATTTGAGAGCTAAAAGATATAAAAAGGGCGTAGCCAGCCCGCCTATGAAATCCGCCGTTAAATCTCCCAAATCATTTCCGTTGCGCCCGGGGACAAATGACTGGTGAAATTCATCGCTGATTCCAAAAATAGCGCATATAAGAACAACAAGCACACCCCAGACAACAGGTTTTGCAAACCATTTTCGATTTGGAATCCACAAACAAAGCGATATTCCCAAAATAAAATAAACTATAAAATGTTTTATTTTGTCGTTGAAATCAAAATTCTTCAGAAACGGGTCGTTTCCCGGCATTGCAGAAAGTATAAAAATTCCCGCCATAACCAATATGGCCGGAATTTTTCTTAAAATATTCTTCATTACGCTCCTTATAAAATCTGAATTGCAAGGGTGGTTATGTCATCCGATGGTTGTATTCTGTCAGTAAAATTCATTATTTCGGCTCTTATTGCATTGTCAAAGTCTTTTGGCTTGGAACTCAAGTTATTGTTTGCGCATTCGAGAAGCCTGTCATTTCCAAAAAATTCCATTTTATTGTTCATGGCCTCTATTACGCCATCCGTATAGAGGTAAAGCCTATCATTTGCTTCTAATTGCAGTATTTGTTCTTCATATTCGGTTTCCTCGTTCATGCCTATTGCCGCTGTATTTTTCATTTTAAAAAGTTCGTAAGGTTTTCCGTTAATGGAAGCAATGGGATTATTATGCCCGCAATTTAGCATGACGCATTTTTTGCTTTTCAAATCTATGGAAAGCGCAATTATTGCTATGAACATGCAGGTTTCGTTATTTTCACTTAAAACAGAATTCACATATTTCATTGCGAGAATTAGGTTTTTTGTTTGCAAAATACTGGTTTTAACAAGTGTTTTGGCTTGCGCCATGTAAATAGCAGCCGGTATTCCCTTACCGCTCACATCCGCTATCAGGAAACATATTTTACTTTTGTCGGAGTCCATATAAAAGAAATCATAAAAATCACCGCCGATTTCTTTGGCTGGAGTTATTCTAGCATAAAAGTCTATTGCATTTGTCTCAAGAAAATCCGCATTTAAATTCGGCAATAATCCGCTCTGTATTATACGCGCTATTTCCAGTTCGCTGGCTATATATTCGGTTTGGACATTCATATATTCCAGCTCTTTAATGTAGTTGAACAACTCCTCCGACATTTTATTAAAAGCTCTGCTCAAGTCGGCTAATTCGTCTTTGCCATCAAGCTCAATTTTTAGTGAATCGACTTTTCCTATATTATTGACCTGCTGCATCAGTTTTTCCAGAGGCTTGGTTATGCTGCGGCTAAGTATAATGGCTATGGCCGTTGATATAATTGCCGTCAATATGAATATGATGGAAAAATTTTGCAGGGTTTTAAAGAAAATAGTTCTATCGCTTTGCTTTGCCTCTTCTATTTGCGTTGCTATCTTGATTTTGGTTTCTTCAATTGGCAATGATACGTTTTTAGTTGGCATCATTAGCCCCAGCGACCAGTTGTTGTCTTCTATCTGCGAAAAAAACAGATAATAATCTTTGGAATCTATAGATACTATTTTACTCTGATACTGACCTATGGATATATCGCGCAGAGCTTCATACCACATTTCGTTTGCATTTAATATTGAGTTCTCGCCTATGTATGTTCCTTTTTTGTCCAGTAAAAAATTAAAGCTGCCGTTTGTTGAATCTCTGTTCAACATCTGTTTTATCAAATCCGAATGCTTGATATTAATACCGATAACTCCTGCTATTTGCCCATCCTGATTATAAAACGCCCTGGCGCAGGCTACCACAATAGCGCCTTGTATATCTATGTGGGTGTCTATCCATACAGGTTCGCCTTTTGCTTCAATTCCTTTTTTGTACCATTCTTTTTTATACGGATTGAACTCCGGAATGGTTCTATACTTTGAAATTGAGTATAAAATTCCGTTTTCCGTTGCTATGTAAATATTGTCAAAAAGTTTATTGTTTCTCATCAGGGAGTGAAGCAAAAGGTCAATATCCGAAATTTTTAGCAAATCATGCCTGATATTTTCATTCATTACAACCCAGGGAACCAGTTCGTATTTTATAAAAACCGTATCGTTAAGCAAAGATTCGTTTTGCGACAACTTGTTTTTTGCCCTTTGCGGTATGCTGTTTTTTGAATGAGTGTTTTTTTTGTAAGACTGTTCCAAAAAATCCGCTACTACGACAAGTCTTCCTTTAGTCTGTATAAATTTGTCGTTAATTTCTCCAGCTTGCTGGTCAGTTATGCTTTGCAGATTTTTCTTTGCTTGTTCTATCATGGCAAAATTTATTTCGTTTGAGGTTTTCAGTCCCAAATTAATTCCGGTATGGAGCGAATGAGTGAATATGCTGTCCATTTGCATATAGGTGCGTACCGTATTAACAATAAGCGAAATGGCCGTCGCTATGAGCACGATTAGAATTACTTTTGTTTGTACCTTATAATTTTTAAACATTTTTTACCTGTAAAGTTTATTTATTCCTCCAAATACAGCTCTCATATTCGCAACAAGGGTATCGCTGGAAACTCCTCTGCCTATAATGGTTTTTCCGTTTGCGGAAAGAGAAATTTCCGAGAGTGCCCTGCCGGCCCATAATTTATCCGCATTGCTCACTACGCTTTGCCTGTAGCTGTTGAGTTCCACGGGCAAACCCACTTTGCGCGAAAGTAGGAGCGCCGCCTCTATGGGGCCTTCCGCCGATATGGATTCTTCGCAAGCGGTTCCGTCTTTGTGGAATTTGAACACAAAACGATTTTCTCCGGGTATAACGTCTATGGTGTGAAAAATTACTCTGCCGTTCAAATTGCAGCATTTTTCCCTGAACACTTCTAAAATACGGGAATCCGAAAGCTCGCCCTCACGTTCGCTGATTTCCTTTAGGGTTGGCTGCAATTCCGCCGCCTCGTCCAAATCAACAGGGTAGCCGTTGTGGCTAAGAATTTCGTACACAGCGGTTTTTCCGCTTTGGCTTGTAAATGCCAAGACATCGTTTTCGTTTCTGCCTATAAGCGAGTAATCTATCGGGCGATAAGCGCCTTTTTTCAAGTTCTTTGTTTTTGAAGCGCCATCTTGATGAATACCGCTTCTGTGAGAGGTAACTTCTATGCCTATAAGCGGGGCTTTTGCGTATATAGGAACCTTTGCCCACTTGCTTGTTAAAATGGCGGTTTCGTAGATTTCTCCCAGATTCAAATCCATTTCAACGCCGCAATTGTGGAGTGCAACGGCAACCTCGTACATATTCGTGTTTCCGGAACGTTCTCCAAGCCCGTTCAGAGCGCATTCCATTTGGGCAGCACCCGCAAAATAGCTTTCAACGGTAGCTGCCGTTGCCATTCCCAAATCGTTGTGGCAATGCACAGATACGGTTATATTTTTGGGCAAGGCCTCTGCAACCTTGCGAACCATATCTACATAAACCATAGGGCGATAGCGTTCCACGGTATTGGGCAAGTTAATGGTGGTGGCTCCGGCCTTTACAATTTGTCTGAGCGATTCCAAAACAAAATCAAAATTCTCAACGCAATCGCCAAAATGTTCCGGGCTAAATTCAACATCGCCCCTCTCGCCAACCAGCGATTTTGCAAAAGCCACAGCCTCTATAGCCTGCTTTCTAACCATTGCGGGTTCCATTTGCAAAACATGTTCCATGCTGAGAGGACTCATGGCTAAAAACACGTGTATGCGGGGTTTGGGTGCCTCTTTAACCGCATCCCATGCTTTTTGGATGTCTGCCGTTTTTGCCCTTGCAAGCGCGGATATAACAACATTTGAGCCTAGCTGGGCGGCGAGCGCCGCTAAATTTTCGCAAGACTCAAAATCCATTTCGGAAGCTATGGGAAAACCAACTTCAACGCCTTGAACTCTGAGTTTTAAAAGTTGTTTAAATACAATCTCTTTTTGTTCTTTATTCCATGGGTTAGCAAGAGCCTGGTTAGCATCGCGCAGAGTGATGTCGTAAAAGAACGGTCTTTTGTCCATTAAATTCTCCGAAAGGATAATTTAGAAATAATAAAATTAATGAGAGCGTTTTACAGAATTTTTATTTCCCCACGCAATAACTGCTGAATATCGCATTTAAAACGCTTTCATCCGAAATCTCGCCGATTATGGAACACAGGGCGTTTCGTGCCTCACGCATTTCAAAAGCTGCTAATTCAACCGCTCCGGCTTGCAAAGCCCTAAGCACGCATTCTTCCGCCTTTTTTATGCAGGCTATTTGCCGCTCGCTTGTAATCCAGGCCTCATCCACTTCCTCTTTTGGGAAAAATATATTGTCCAATGCTTCTCTTAATTCTTTGATACCTTCGTTTTTTGGGGTTGCAACGAGGAATTTTAGTTGAGAGTTGAGAGTTGAGAGTTGAGGGTTTTGTTTAATATCTTTGTGGGTGTAAACGGTGATGTTTGCTATGCCTTGCCATTTTTCAAACTCCGGTGGCAAAGGGATGGAGATGTCTGCTACCAAAATCTTCAAATTCGCTTTTTCCAAAACTTCTCTGCTTTTTTGCATGGCTTGTTCATCAATTTCATTTTGAGCCACGTCTGCAAGCCCGGCTGTGTCTATCAGCAAAATATCTCCGCTCGGCAAATGCAAGGGAACTTCCACAAAATCTCGCGTTGTGCCCGGAGCCTCATTTACGAGCAGCCTGTCTTCTTTGACAAAAGCATTTATCAAACTGGATTTTCCCGCATTAGGCGCCCCAAACAAAACCGCCCTGGGCAACTCATTCCCCGCCTTGCGAAACCTCTTTTTAAGAGCACCCAAACTCCGAAAAATCTCGTCTAAACAACTCTCCACTCTCAACTCTCCACTCTCAACTATCTTCTCTCCACTCTCAACTCCTCCAACGTCTTCCGCAAAATCCACCTCCAGTTCCAACGTTGCCGCAGCTTCTTTTACACGTTCCGTAAGCCTCTTAATTTCGCCGGAAACTTCGCCGCTCAAAAGCCGTTGCGCGTTGCTCAAACTTTTTGAATTGCTCGCAGACAAAATATCTCCGACAGCTTCTGCCTGTGTTAAATCCATTTTCCCGTTCAAAAAAGCCCGTTCCGTAAACTCGCCTCTTTTTGCCAAGCGCACCCCTTCAACTTTGCAAATTTCCTCTATCAACCTGCGAACAATAAAGGGATTCCCATGCGGAAACAATTCCAAAACATCTTCGCCTGTATAGGAATTAGGCGCAGGGAAGAAGATGGCAATCATCTCGTCTTTTACCAAACTTGCCTTCCTCGGTTCCATTTTAAAATCGGGCAAAATGGCTTTGCAAACTTCGTGCACGGCCTTGCCGCTCACTCGCACTACGGCTATTGCGCTTTTTCCGGGCGGCGTAGCCAGGGCAACTATAGTTTCCATCAATCCTTGTCAATTCCAAAGATTGCGTTGCCGGCGCCTCGCAGGTGGTCGCGAATTTTACGGTAGGAACTCAGCATATTGGAATATGCATCGTTTACTATGGGACTGCTTGTGTTTTTGCTTGAGGCTTCCCAGAACGCTACCCTGGTTGAACGGATGGAATCCTTTATAGCCGCAAAATTCTTTTCGTGGTTTTCCGCCATTTGCGGATTGTATTTTGCGGTATTTTCCAAAACAGAAAGCAATACGCCAAAAGCCTGGGAAATTTGGCTGTTCAGTTTAATTAAATC
>Ga0182466_11592_pt1 | contig 19175 bp, 9 predicted proteins | sample TergutMp193P3_FD_120795 | JGI IMG/M metagenome (GOLD analysis project Ga0182466, IMG submission 120795) | reverse complement strand
TCATAAAAAGCACGGACAATGCCCCCTCTTTTGACTTCGCTGGCGTAAGTTTCTCCCATTGCTATAAGGTTGTTCGCAAAATGGTCGTATTCGTCTATGATTGCGAATATGGGAATGCCCGCATCTGTGGCTGCTTTATAAGCTATGTCCATAGCCCCTATGCCAAGGTTCGCTCCATAAGCTTGCTCAATAAACTTATCTGAATTGTTAATCGCATTTTTATAGCGTTCAAGAAATGCCTGAACCCGATTTTGTACCCTGTTTGAAAAGGATTCCCTGAATCTTTCATGACTGTCTGTGTCAAGGCCGGAGAAATCAAACAGCATAACGGCGTATTTGCCCTGCTCCGGCGTTGGATTCTTGCCGATGTAGAGATTGCCAAAGATAGATTCAAACTTATTTTTTCTGCCCAAGTCGTAATAATTTTCCAAAACGGACAAAAACAGGCTTTTGCCGAATCTGCGAGGGCGGATGAAGAATTGGTAACGATTATTTTCATTCTCGAGCAACTCAACATAACGGGTTTTATCAACATAAGCATAGCCGCTTTCAATTAAATCGGCAAAATTGCTCATGCCGTAAGGAAGTTTTTTGGGCATAGAGATAAGGTAGAAAATTTAGCTAGGTGAAAAACTGTCAACATATGTTTGCAAAATGAGAACAATTAATTTTTTTTACCCTATTTTCTAAATTCTTTATTATATTTGTTGTAATGAATTTCAAAGGAGGTCTTTATGACTGATGAAGAGTTAAAAAGTTTGGTAGCGAGTTTGGCTGAGGAACGCAAAGAAACCGACAGGCGTTTAAAGGAATTTGAGCGGGCTCTCAAAGAAAACGCCGAGAAAATCGGTATGCTAATGAAGGAACCCATGAAAGAACCCGACGGGCAAATGAAGGAAATTGACCGCAGAATAGAAAGGGTATCAAGGCAAATAGACCGTGTATCCAAGCAAATGGGTGGCATAGACGAGAATATCGGCTACCACGCCGAGCAGTTCTTTCAGGATGTATTTACGGAAAACAAGGTCTTTGGCGGCATTGAGTATGACGATATAATTCTAAATATGGGGTATAAGGACAAAACCGAAAAAGTGGAGTTTGACATTGTTCTGGAAAATGGGAATTCGGTGGCCCTTATAGAAGTCAAAAATCGCATTCACCCGACCTTTGTAAAGAAACTGGCAGAAGAAAGAATAGACAAGTTCCGCAAATATTTCCCAATGTATAAAGGCTACGATGTCTATCTAGGCATAGCGGGCTTTTCTTTTGACGATGCGGTATTGGAAGAGGCCAAAAAATACGGCATAGGCATAATCAAGCAGGTAGGCGATGGCATTGAAATTAATGCAAAGGATTTAATAGCGTATCATTGATGGGTAAAAGCATATGACTGCAAAAGACCAGGAACACATTAAAAACGAGCAATATGCATTGGCAATGCGTTACATTGCCAACGCAAAGGATACCTTGTCCAATTCCGGGCTGGAAGGTAAATTTTATACGGATGCGAAATATGTCCGTAGCGCAAGTGGCATAGCTTATAGCGGTGTGCTTGTGGCTTTGGATGCTTTGGCTAAGATAAAAGGGATACCCAGTCCCAAAAAAGGCAGAAGGAAAACGATTGATTTTTACAGGGATGTTGTGGCTGAAAATGAAAAAAAGCTACATCATTTGGATACAGTGTATAAAAACCTGCACTTGAGCGGCTATTACGATGGCAATTTGGATTCTACAGTTATAAAATCCGATTTTGAGAGTGCTAAAGAACTTATTAATTTGATTAAGCCAGCCCCTGTAACTGTATAAAAATTGCAAAATTGCCAAAAAACACCCCCTAAAATCACAAAAAAAATACATTTTTTACCTAAAAACTGAAATTTCCTACACATTTTGCAAAAAAATATCTATATTTAGTATTTGCGGGACTTGTCCGCAGGGAATATTATGGAAGTAGAGGAACAGGAACATTTTAAAAACGAGCAGTATGCTTTGGCAATGCGCTATATGGCCAATGCGGCGGAAATGTTGAAAAAGGCCGGCAAGGATGGCAAATATTTTAAAGATTCCAAATATGTTAGCTCGGCTAGCGGCATAGCTTATAAAGGTGTACTTGTTGCTGTGGATGCGTGGCTGGAATTGAAGGAAGTTAAGTTTCCGGAAGATAAAGACCGTAAAACCATAGATTTTTACAATATGGAAATAGGCAAAAGGGATAAAAAACTTGTGAGAGATTTGAAAATTGCCTATGATGCTTTGCGTTTGAGCGGTTATTGTGATGGGACTTTATCTTGCGGTTGTATAAATGATGGTTTTGAAGCAGCTAATTCAATTATTAACCGTATTAAGCCTGCGGGTGTAGCCTGAAGGCAAGGAATATTATGACTATAGAAGAACAGCAACATGTTAAGGAAAAGGGTTATGGGCAGGCAATGCGTTATATTGCCAATGCTAAGGAAGCCTTAAAAAAAGCCGGGCGTGATGGCAGGTATTTTAAAGATTCCAAGTATGTCAGTTCTGCAAGTGGCGTGGCATACAAGGGAGTTCTTGTTGCGTTAGACCATTGGCTTTCTCTTAAAGGCGTGGAAGTGCCAAAAAGCGCTTCAGGTAAAAAAAGCCGGAAATCAATAGAATTTTATAGAGATAATATCGCTAGGTTGGATAAAAAATTATTGAAAGACCTGAATGGCGTTTATGATGCTTTGCATTTATATGGCTATTATGACGGCACTCTTATTATTGGAATTGTGGACGAAGGCTTTAAAATAGCCAATGAAATCATTGAACGTATCAAGCCCGCCCAGTCGGCGGCAGGAACTTTAACAAGGAGACAAAAATGAGAGGTTCTCTAAGAAAACTCGCTCTAACCTTTTCTGTGCTGGCTTTGCTGGCTGTAAATGCTGCGGCGCAGTGTGGAGGAAAAAAGGTTTATATTCAACTGCCCGCTGGTGCTAATTGGAGTAAGACCTCCATAAATATTCTGTGGGAAGGCAATGTCAGAGCACCAGTAACAGCCCAAATACAAGGTGACTTTTCCGTGTTCACTTTTCCAAGCAACTGGCCAAATGACGGTACAACCAAAACGTTTGCCTTCTCAATGAAGGCAAGCGACATTGACAATGGAAACTCGTGGATTGCTTCGGGTGCCCGTTACAATCTAGCCGGTGCTAGGCCCACCGATGCCCAACAACTTTCTTGTAACCTCTTTGGCTCCAAAAACGAAATATTCATATACCCAGACCCATCTAATCCCGGTACAACCCGCACCAGCACAGATCCCCCCAATGCCTACTACTTCTACTTTTTGCCCCCTACCGACCCCGAATGGACACTCGGCAAACCCAAAATAGCTTACAACGACAATGGACAGGTGAAATTTGTAAAGCTTGATGCTGACCCTAATCACTGTGGCTGGTACAAGCACGTATTTTTCAACGAGCCTGTTCCGAGCGGAGTCACCTTGATTTGGCTCAATGACCTCCCAAATGACCAAATAGGCATTAAGGGCTTTGACGAAGACCCTTTAGATTGGGTTGACGGAATGCCAGAGCCATTTAACCTTTTGGAGCAGTTTGAAACTAAGGGCAGTGCTAGCCCTATGCGTGAGTTGTACTTTGTTCCGGCAGACGGAGCAAGCGGCTGGTACCCAACTTTCAACCCAGCCAAAACAGGAGTTTGCTCGTATGGCTTTGCTGCAATAATTTACGATACGGATAAAGCGGTAAATAAGTCTTTCTTTCAGGATTGCAAAAAACCCGGCCAGACCGGATGGTGGACTGAACTTGACCAATGCACTAGTGACAATCCGGCTGGAATTGGCATAATCAAAGGTATTCCCGCAAACACCTTGGCAAACGATGACAAGGGTATTCCGAAAATGCAATGGGGAGGCAAAACAAGTGGTATAGACGGCTGGACACGGGATAACTTTATAGATGCCTTTAAATCCACCCCCGGCAAAAATGCTGTGCGCTGCTATGATATGCCCTTCAAGCGCAACTCCTCCGGCTTGTGGGAGTTCAACAGCAACAAACTGTGCAGCAACAACACAATGGATTTAGCCGGCGACTGTACCGCCGACCGCGCAGGAGGCTACATGGGCGGCTTTTACCCTCCGGAATTGCAAACCGCAGGCGATGGGGATTACAGCGGTGCATGTTCTTGGGCTGTTTGCGGCAAAACGTATCACACGCAGGGCTGGGTTCCGCTTTTAACAAGAAGCACTGAAGCTGATGCCGAAATTGTCAGTGAGTTTTGCTACGACAGGGGACGCCACGGCACCAGCACCGGGCCTAACATCAGCAGTTGCGGACGGGAATTTGCCGCAGGCGAATTTGCGGACGGCGATACTCCTAAGATTTGGGATTGGAACGCCCCCCGCCTTGATTCGGACCCGTATAAAGATAATGTTAAACAACCTTCAACAATGCCTAGAAAGAACGCCTTCTACTGCTTTGAAAGCGCCCCTGCCAAATTTGTCTATGAAAAAGGCCAGGAATTCTTCTTCAGCGGGGATGATGATATTTGGGTATTCATAAACAACCAGCTAGTCATAGATTTGGGCGGCACTCATTTGGCTGCTCCCGGCTATGTCAACGTTGAAGAGCAAGCGAGTAAGTTAGGGCTAGTAGAGGGAGAAAAATATCCAATAAACATATTCTTCTGCGACCGCCGTACAACAATGAGCAATGTTCGCATAACAACTAATATGTATTTTGCCCGAGAGAATTCATTGACAGTCAATGACGTGGCCACGACTCCTCAAGGTGCGCAAATCTGCATTGAAAGCAGTGGCTCAGATGGCACTTGCGCCGCTGCTACTTCCGGCAATAGCGGCGATAGCGAACAGAAATGTGGCACAGAGATGGGCGATATATTGGATTACTTCCTATTGAACCGCAGAGGCGAAAGAATTGAACTTAACACCAGCAATTCAGAGTGCAAAGTGCAAAGTGGCAGTTTGGTCTGCTACGGTGGCATAACCCTGACCAATTGGCCCCGTGTGGATAGAATTAAAGTGGTACCTGGTGCCGCCTATGGCTTGGTTGGTACCCAGAGAATTTATGCAGAAATCAATAAAAGCAACAAGGATAATTTTCCCAATGCTACCCCTGTTTTGATTACCTCCTTCACGGTGAGCGTGGGCGATGCCGTACCGGTCTGGGGGCAAATTGACACGGACGATGGCAAGCATATTTACAATTTGGGCCCCAAGGAGAAAAACGTTGTTTCCGGCAAGCTCGTTCCCGTTGGTTTTTCCGCCGGAACGTGGCATTGCGAAGACCCTAACAACTATGGCTCAAACAGTTGCCCCTTTGATGTAGCTATGGCACCTCAGAACGAAGGCGGTGCCTATGGAAAGCAGGTTAGAATTTCGATTTCAGCAGACCCGGGAGCAACATACAGCGGGCTTACATTCTATTCGGATTCGCTCGGGGAAAATGAAGTTCAGCCAAACTCAACCTTTACTATACCCGACAGCGGCCCCTTTCAAGGCTTGCTGGTGCTTTGGGTTGCCGGCGATTACATGGCGCGGGAAGATGAGAGATACACCATCAACAACGACTTGAAAGTGAACGTCTTTTTGCCGCGCTTGGCATTTATAAACCCGGAAAACAATAACCGGCTATCACGGACAGCGGGCAGCGATCCTTCCGCAAGCAATAATGTTATAGGGATGGGCGTTTTGATAGGAACACGCTTGGATAGGACCATTGGAGCTTTTGATATTTCCGATGGCTCGCCCGGTGTGCTTTGCACAACCTGCGAATTCAAGCTCTCAATAAACGCTTGGGCAGAAGCTAATGGAAACAGGTTTGATGCCAATTCCAAATTCGGCACGGACAGAAGTTTAATCTCCAGCACACCCGCTTCCGGTTCCATAGAACTTATAAACGGCGTAGCGGATTTTGCGGTTGCCGGCCTTAAACGGGTGTGGCTGCACGAAGATAACCGTTCTTTAGATACCTTTGCTTACTTTAGGGTTCGCGGCCCCACCGAAAAACCGGAAACATTTGCTCAGTGGGATTCGCTGTTGTTTGAACTGCCAGATACCCCCGCTCCGATTGCGGCGGAGATTTACGACAGAGACGGAGACGGCATAGGCGATTCCTTGCGCGTCTATTACCACAGGAGATTCGCTACAGATTCGTTGCCCAGCTACCTGCTGGTCACTTGGGACCCGGATACAACCTTAGGGTTCGGGCTTGGAAGAAAAGATGGCGATACATATAAAGGCGGAGATATTCGCGGCGGGGAAAATAGGGAATACTGGAACCGCAGCAATGGTGATTTCGAAATGAGATTGGAGGCCGGCCCAGGGCAGCTTTCGGGGTACAGCGATTCCATTATCGTGATTTACGGGAAATCCTCTGGCGAAGATGTAAAAATCAACTTTGGCTTTAGCAAAGATGTTAAAACCAACGTCGGCAGCAGAGGCAATATAGAAGTGATCAGTTGGGCAACCTACAAAAACTCCAGAAGCGGCGAGACTGTGGATGGCGAATTCAGAGTTGGCATAGACGACAAAATTCCCCCTATAGTTGTTAGGGCCAATTACAGAGCAGGTGAGAAATGCGGCGGCACGGTTGCGTCTCCATGCGAAGATTTGGTGACAATAACGCTTTCCGAGCCTGTTAAGGCGAATCTGGAACTCCCGCCAAACGGAGATGAAAAGAGAGCTCCTTTTGCCTATAAGTTGTGGAGAAGCTTCGGTATAAATGAATGGCGCTATTACCACGGCGACAAGAATTTGCCGCCCCCCAATAGAATGATTTGGAGCAAGAGCGGCACAACCTTGGATGAGAACGAAAGCGATAGCCTTGTTCGCATGACATATTTGAGATACAAAGATGCATCCGACACCACCTATACCCCTGGGGCAGGTGATTCCGTGCGGTTTGTTTGGGAAGGCCTTGGCTACTATGCCCTTATGGATTTGGTGGGCAACAAGCCGAACCCAAGGGAAATAGGCAGACAACTGGAAGGCAGCCGTCCCTTTGAGATAGACAAAATGCCGATAGCGGAACTTGACCCGGAAAAGGATATTTTCGGTGACGCTTTGAGAGAGCTTGAGAATAACGCATGGGGGCATGGTTTATTTGAGGGTGGCAGTACGGATACTTTGTTCAACGACAAGAGGCCTATAGTATTCCTCCCGGCGTTGGATAATTGGACTGCTCCGGATAGCATAAAGCTTTTCTATCCCGCCTCTGTAGGCGAGCTGTTCAAGCCCGATATTTTTAGCAAGGTTAGCGAGATAGAGGTCAAGCACGATGTTAGCATTCCGTCGGAAAGCATAATATTCCACGCTAAGGTCTTTTACCATACCAATATCGGCAATTTTGTGGTTGATAGCAAGCCGGTGACTATCAGGTGCAACGACCCGATTTTCCGGGTGAACGGAGCGGGTGATTGCAGAAACGGAGGAGCCAAGTCGATTTATTTGGCTTGGAATTTAAAGGATTCCAAGGCTCGCTGGGTAGGCGCCGGTGCTTATGTTGAGGTGTATGACTTCCATTGGGAGGTTGATTACGAAGGCCCTGACAGATCCGGAAAACGCATTAAAGTGAAGGAAACCGTGGACAAGGCCCAGCAGAAGATAGAGATGAAGGGTGTTAAGAGGGTGAAGAAAGGTAGATAAGTGCTAAAGGGCTTGGGACTATCCCAAGCCCAAAACTTTATTTTTACTATATTATTTACAGCGGAGACTTTACAATGGACGGAATTGACAGGAACTTTAACAAGGAGACTGAGATGAGAGGTTCTCTGAAAAAACTGGCTTTGGCCTTTTTGGTTGGTTTAGTGCTTTGTGTTGGCGACGCTGTTGCCCAAGGCTCCTACTACTTTTACTTTTTGCCCCCCGGCGACCCTGAATGGACGCTTGGCACACCCTACTTGGTTTACCGTGATACGGTTGCCAACGCTATAAAAAAATCAAAGTTTTCTGTTGATACCACTTGTGGCTGGTACAGAATGAGATTTGGAACCAGAGACTCTATTCCCAATTCTCCGATTTCCCTGATTTGGCTCAATGAGCTTGGGAACGACCAGATAGGACTTTTGGGCTTGGACGACGACCCTATGGATTGGAGCAACGGTATGCCAACTCCGTTCAACCTGAGAACGCAATTTGACGCAATTGAGGCGGGTGGCCGCAATTTGTACTTTATTCCCGACAACGGGCGCACCGGCTGGACAACAAACCGAGGCACCAGAGAAGGCACCTGCGAATACAAATTTGCCGCCATCATTTACGATACGGATTCAAGCGCGAACACCTCTTTCTTTGCCCGTTATGTTGGCAATACCGGCAATAATGGCAACAATGGCGTGTTCAGAAATATTCCCCAGTCCACATTGGTCAAAGATGCCCAGGGCGTTCCTAAAATGCAATGGGGAGGCAAAACAGGGAATGCGATTCGTACCGGGGCCGCAGGCTGGACAGAGCAGAACTTTATAGACGCCTTCAAGAAAACCCCCGGCAAAAATGTTGAGCGCTGTTATGATATGCCCTTCAAGCGCAATAGCGCAGGTTTGTGGGAATTCAACAGCAACAAACTCTGCAACGACAACACAATGGATTTAAATGGCAATTGCTCAAACGGCGGCGGCTACGTTGGGGGATATTTCCCCAATGAACTGCAAGAGAGAGGCATAGCGGATTACTCCGAATGCCCGACTTGCGACCAAAAATATAGTGCGCAGTGCTTTCAGGAGATTAATACCCGGAATATCAGCCAGTATTGCTACGACAGGGGCCGCAGCGGCACTTACAACGGAACCGGAACCGGCAGTTGTGGAGAATTGTTTCCAAACGGTGAAAATCCCACCGGCGTTATAGGAACCGCTCCCAGCGGTTGTACTCCGGGGAGAAAGAATTTTAACTTCTGCTTTGAAAGCGCCCCCGCCACCTTGGTTTACGAGCCGGGCCAGGAGTTCTTTTTTAGCGGCGATGACGATATTTGGGTTTTTATCAATAACAAATTGGTCATAGATTTGGGTGGCCTCCATTCAGCTACTCCGGGCTATGTGAATCTTGACACTTTAGGGCTTAAAGAGGGCGAGAAATACCCCATAAACATTTTCTTCTGCGAGCGTCAGGTAAACCAGAGCAATGTTCGCATAACAACCAATATGTATTTTGCCCAAAGCAATTCTTTGAGCATCAAAGACCAGGGCCAGCTTTCCCTTGGCGGAGCGCAAGTCTGCGTTGAAAGCACCGGCTCTGCCGGTACTTGCGGCAGCGTTAACAACTCGGATGACATTACCTCCAAGAAATGCGGAGAGGAAATGCTGGATGCACTGGAGTACTACATGGTGAATCGCAGCGGTGCGATAATTCCGCTTGACCCAACCAAAAATAGCGCAAACTGCAGTTTGAAAAGCGGCAATTTGGTGTGCTATGAGGGCATAACCCTTACGGAGTTCCCCAATGTGGATAAGATTCAAGTGAAGGTACCCAGCCTTGTAGGCTTGCAAGGCTCCTACAAAGTTTATGCGAAGGTCACGGACAAGGAAAAGGAAAACTATCCCAGTGCCGCACCTCTTTTGGTCACCTCCTTCTCCGTGGGCGCAGTGGTAAAACCGGTTTGGGGGCAGATTAACACGGACGACGGCAAGCCTATTTCCAATTTAGGCGCGCAGGAGAAAAACGTTGTTTCCGGCAAGCTGGTTCCCATAGGCTTTGCTGCCGGCGGTTGGGCTTGCATTAACCCGGACGACTATGGCAAAACCACATGCCCCTTTGAAGTGCTTATGACTCCCGCCAAAGAAGGCGGCAGCTTTGGGCAAAAGGTAAATGTTCAGGTTTCGGCATCGCCCGGAGAGAAATTCAGCGGCTTGACCTTCTATATGGATTCGCTCGGAACACAGGAAGTTCCGCAGAACTCAACCTTTGAGGTGCCTTCGGAAGGTCCCCTTGCCGGCTTGCTGGTGCTTTGGGTTGCAGGAGATTACTTTGCGGCAGAAGATGAGACCTATACCATCAACAGCGATTTGAAAGTGAACGTGATATTGCCGCGCTTGGCGTTTATAAACCCGGATTCCTTGCCTAGAAGAGTTGCCAGGCTTACGCAGACGCAGACAAGGGGCAGCGACCCGTCTCTGTCTCTTCTCGGCAACAATGTCAGATCTATGGGTGTTTTGATAGGAGCACGGTTGAAAAGGGCAGTTGCGGCTTACGATATTTCCAATGGCTTACCTGGTGTGCTTTGCACAACATGCAATTTCCCGCTCACAATAAACGCTTGGGCAGAGGACAATCGCGGGAGCAAACTGGATAACAACCCCAACTTTGGCACGGACAGGAACGTTATACAGAGCGAACCGGCTAATATAATCTTGGATTCCGGCGGCTGGGCAGAGTTCTCGGTTCGGGGCAGGATTCCGGTGACTGCGGATACATTTGCGTTCTTTACGGTTCGGGGCCCCTCCGAAAAACCGGAAACATTTGCCAAATGGGATTCATTGCTGTTTCAAAAGCCCGATGTTCCTTATCCCAGAAGCGCGGAGATTTACGATAGAAACGGGGACGGCATAGGCGATTCCCTGCGCATTGTCTATGACAGGAAATTCCACCAGGATTCCCTGCCCGCCTTTTTGGAGGTTGGCTGGGACCCGGATACCTCCATTGGGTTTGGGCTGGGGACTAAGGTGACCAAAGTAGCAGGATATGAATATTCGGGCGAAAACATAGGCGGGGCGGCCAATAGAATTTATTGGAGCGATAGAGGAGATGCCAGCCATTTGAATTTCAAGGCTAGGACGGATTGCACTATAATAGACGAAGATGGTAAAGGAAAGTGCGATTCAATTATCGTTATTTACGATATTGATTTTAGCAAAGATGTTAAAACTGCTGTTGGCATAGGCAATATAGACGTGGTGAGCTGGGCTACCTTTGACAATAAAGGCATTGTGACAAATCTCGGTTTGCCTGTGAATATAGAGGATAGAATTCCCGCCATAGTGGTTAAGGCCACTTACAAAGCGGACGAACGCAGCAAATGCGGCGGATCGGCTTCCCAGCAATGCAGGGACCAGGTTACCATAGCGGTTTCCGAGCCGGTTAAACCGAATAGAAAAGCCCTGGACGAAGATGCCAAGAGAGCTCCTTTTGCCTATATGCTTATTGATTTGGGGAAAAATGCGTATAACTATTACCACGGCGAGAAGAATTTGCCTAGCAGAATGGTTTGGGACAGGAGCGGCGAAAATCTGGATAGCGCCAGAAACGACAGCATTGTTCGCTTTACATACATGAGGTACAGGAGTGCAAACGATACCGCCTACACACCAATGGCCGGAGATTCCGTGCGGTTTGTTTGGGAAGCCCTGGGCTATTATGCCCTTACGGATTTGGTGGGGAACCTGCCGAATCCAAAGGAGATAGGCAGGCGTTTGAGTGGCAGCCGCCCCTTTACCACAGACAAAATACCTATAGCGGAGCTGGATCCCGATGGGGATATTCTCGGAGATGCCCTGAAAGACCTTGACGGTGGCAAGGATGGCTTATTCCAGGGTTGCAACTTGGGCAAATGCACGGATACTCTGTTCACGGACAAGAAACCTGTGATATTCCTTCCGGCACCGGAGGGTTGGACGGCAGACAGCGTGCGTAAGTATTATCCGGCGTCCATAGGCCAGTTGTTCAAGCCCGATGTTGACAACAGGGTGAACGAGATAGAAGACAAGTATAAGATAACAGTACCTGTGGATAGCATAACTTTCCATGCCAAGGCTTACTATCACACCAATCTCGGCAATTTTGTGGTTGAGAGCAAGCCGGTAAAAATCAGGTGCAACGACCCGATTTTCCGAATAAACGGTGCAGGCGATTGCAGAAGCGGTGGCGCAAAATCGTTCTACTTGGCTTGGAATTTAAAGGATGCCAAGAATCGCTGGGTGGGCGCAGGAGCTTATGTTGAGGTGTATGACTTCTATTGGGAGGTTAATTATAAAGGCCTGGACAGAGAAGGGGTGGCGGTGTCCGTAAGGCAAACCATTGACAAGGCCGAAAAGAAGATAGAGATGATGGGCGTTAAGAGGGTTAAGAAGGCGAAGTAACGCATATTTTTCTCCCTCTTTTCAAAAAAAAAATGTATATTTCCTCTAGAGAGGTATATTATGTTTGAAAAATTTGCTTCAAAGGCTTTCGGGTTGGTCTCGGTTTTGGCCACCTTTATTGTAATCTTGGCCGCTTGCGATAGCGGCGGCGGTACTACCAACAGTGGAGAAAGCTCGTCTTCCAGAACTGTGAGGCCGGGTTCATCTGCCTATCATGATCCTGAAAAAATCAAAGAGTTTAATATATCTGTTAACTTGAACGATAGGAATGATGTTATAGTAATTAGCGCATTTGTTGAAACCAAATACGACTCGTTAACTTTTGATTCTGTGGTTGTTAAACTGGATGGCAAAAAAATAAATACCAGCAATGGAAAGGGCTTGGAGGTTTATGAATTCACTGAGAATCCTTATAACATAGGTAAAGATTATTGCGATGGCGAGTCTCACGATGTTTGCTTATATGCTTATGTATCGAAAGACCTGGCTCAAAGCGATTGCGCCTTTTTTACACGCAATACAAGCACATGCAACCCCCCTTCCAGTTCCTCCGAGCCAAGCTCAAGCAGCGTTCCGGCTAAAACATTATCTCCAATCCTATTCGGCAGCAGCGATACTCTTACGCTGAATAGCCAAACCGGCAGCAAAGGGGTTATATTTAGCACGGCTACCGGTGTGGACAATCCATCGGATGCGGATGTTTATTGGGATTGCCCGGGGGCGTGTGCACAAGCAGGTCCTCTAAAAGCGGGAAAAAGCGCCGTGAAAATAGTAACTGAGTTCCAAATAACGCCAACCTATATAGGGTCTTGTTATTGGTACTCTACGTCAGACCCCAGTAATTGTATTGTATCAAGACCTGAAAGCACTTCGCAGTTTTCTTTAAGTTCCGATGAAGGGAGCAATCAAGCAGAAGTCGGTAGCGATAAATATTATATGATTCGCACAAATCCTTCTTCGCCTCCATACTGGGATTCAGGTGACTACTTAATGCTTATTAAGGGAAGTATGAATGTCTCTACTAACAACAAAAATATAAAGATATTGGCTTGGAAAGTTAACTAACAGCATGGCCTCCAAACTGCAAATTGGGCAGCTCCTCGTTCAGAAAGGTCTTATAGACGAGGACCAGCTTGCCCATGCTATTGGAGAACAAAAACGCACCGGCCTTCAATTAGGCAAAATAGTAACTCGCCTTGGCTTTGTTAGCGAAGAGCAGATGACCGCCGTTTTGGGTGAGCAACTGCAAGCCAACGAACATAAAAGAATAGGCGAACTGCTTGTAGAAAAGAATTACATCACCGTAGAACAACGAGACAGGGCGCTTGAGGAGCAAAAGAAAACAGGGCTAAAGCTCGGCAAAATGCTCATGCAACTGGGCTTTATGACCGAAGAGCGGCTAATAGAAATCCTCTCCGCCCAGCTTGAAATACCATTTGTGAGCCTTGGCGATCTGTTTATTCCCCAAGAGATTTTGCAGCTTTTGCCGGAAGAATTTTGCCGCTCTTACAAGGTTATTCCCCTGGCGATTCGGGGCAAAATCTTAACCCTTGCCATGCACGACCCCAGCAACCAGAGAACCCTTGACCATATAAGGTTTAAGGTTCAGATGGAAATAGAGCCGGTGATGGCAAGCGAAAAGGAGATATCGGAAACCATAAATCGGGCTTATGCGGGTTCTTCCAGCGGAGAGGCTGTTAGGGAACTTGTTCGCCTTACCGAAGGCGAAGACCTTCAAACCATAAACAAAGATGATGAAAAAGCCAAGGAAGAGCAACTATCAGATGAAGAAGGCCAGCAGGTTGTAAAGCTGGTGAATTCCATTATTCAAGATGCCATTGCTCGCAAATCTTCTGATATTCATTTGGAACCGCAGGAAACTTTTTTAAAGCTCCGCTACCGCATAGACGGAGATTTAATGGTTTTGCCGCCAATCCCGGCGCGTTTGATGCCGCAGGTTTTGTCCAGGGTAAAGCTCTTGTCTCGCATGGATATTGCGGAAAAACGCAGGCCCTTGGATGGCCGCTTCACGGTTATAGCCAGGGGCAAGGAAGTTGATTTGCGTGTTAGCTCCTTTCCCGTTTCGCTCCGCAAAAGAGGCGTGGTGGAAAAAATAGTTATGCGTATTTTAGACCCTACCGCCGGCCAGATAGACCTAGACAAGATGGGTTTGAGGGCGGCTGTGTTCAAGGAACTGGATTATACAATTCACCTGCCAAACGGCATTTTGCTGGTGACCGGCCCAACCGGTTCGGGCAAATCAACAACCCTTTATGCCTCCATTCGCCGAATTTTAGACAACACAATAAATATCACCACCATGGAAGACCCTGTTGAAATGAATATTGAAGGGGTTAACCAGGGGCAAATAAACAATGCCGCAGGTTTTACCTTTGCAAACGGCATAAGGGCAATTCTGCGCCAAGACCCTGACGTTATAATGATAGGCGAAATGCGCGACAGGGAAACCGCAAATATGGCTATAGAGAGCGCATTAACAGGCCATTTGGTGTTTAGCACACTGCACACCAACGATGCCGCAGGCGCATTTCCCCGTTTGCTGGAAATGGGTTTGGAACCCTTCCTTGTTGCTACCGCTATTAAAGGCGTTTTGGCTCAAAGGCTTGTGCGCAAAATTTGCCAGCATTGCAAGGAAGAAGATAATGTTGACCCTGGGCTTAGAAGGGAACTGGGCATTCCCCCCGATGTGAAGTTTTTCCACGGCAAGGGTTGCAATAAATGCGATACCACGGGTTACAGGGGCCGTGTGGGTATTTTTGAATTTTTGATGCCAAGCGAGGAAGTTCGCAATCTGATTTTGAAAAGGGCCAGCGGAGACGAGATTAAAAGGGTATGCCTGGCACAAGGCATGAGCACTCTGCGCATGGACGGCATGGATAAGGCAAGGGCCGGCATAACAACCTTGGAGCAGATACTTGGAGCCTCCGAAAGAGATGAAGCCGCAACTATGATGGGATAGGCAGAATGCGTTTTGTGCTAATACTGTTATTCCTTGCCGGTGGCATTTTTGCGAGAGAGTCCCTTGATATTCGCATTTTAAGGGTTGAATTCATTTACGAAGACCCCGACAATTCCCTCACAACAGGGCGAGGAACCTTTGGTTCGGAGCAAAAAGGGAACTATAAGCTGGATCCAAAAGATTCAAGGGCGAGCGAGGAGTATTGGCTAAGCCATATAAAGTTTGCGGAAAATTATTTTGAACGTGCTGCCGGGGCCGGAGAAATTTCATTTAATACCGAGGTGTATCCAAAGGGGCAAAATGCCTATAAACTGCCAAAACGCATAATAGACTATAACCGCACAACCCGCAAAAAAGGTGAAAAAATGGCGGAATTTGACTCTGCCAGGGCGGTTGATTATGCCAGTTTTGTGAATGACGTTTTGGGTTTGGCAAAGGAATGGGCAAAAGACGGCAAGTCTGGAAACCCTTTTGCGCCTTCTGCCGGAAAAAGGGTTATTTTGATAGCCCATGCGGGTTCCAGCCGCTTGATAGACGGCGGAACTCTGGGAACTCGTGGCGCAGACACCCCCGGCGATTTTATGGATGCTTACATAGACACCACCTGGGGCGAATTTTGGAAGGGCTTTGAAGTGGACTCTGCGACAAGGGATAGCATAAAATCCGTTATGGTTTCCAGCGAAACCGCTTCGCAAGACGGTTTGAACTGGGGCATAAACGGCTCAATAACAAGCCAAATCGGGCGGGAACTGGGTTTGCCGTATTCTTACGATGTTGTGAAGGGTTATTCAAGGCTGGGTTATTTTGACGGAATGGATTTTGCCGGTTACAATGCCGGAAACGGTTTTTTCCCCAGTTTGCCAAGTGCCTGGATGAGGTATTACAAGGGGTGGGGGAGAGTGAAGGAAATTTCTCCCAAATTGAACAAAAAAGACACGGTTGAAATTTGCGCAGTTGGCTATGAGCTTTGCGATTCCCCGCAAATAGTGAAAATTCCCATAAACAATAACGAATATATTTTGCTGGAAAACAGGCAAAGAACCAGCAGGGCAGACGGTAAAATTTCCGTGGGAATGCTTGTGAGGGAAGGCGTGAGGAAAACCGTGGAAATTCCTGTTGACAGCCTGTATTCTCATTTTTTGGATTCCGCTTCGCAAAAGGAAACAGGGGTTATAGAATATGTTGATGAGATAGATGCTGCGATTCCTGCCAGCGGCATTGTGGCGTGGCATGTGAATGACTGGTTTGTAAAGGAGCTTATCCCTTACGGAGCGGTGAACGCCTGGAACGGCGATACGTTCAGGGACCATCAGTTTGGAATAGCGTTAATAGAGGCAAGCGGGGTTTTGGGGCTTGGCAAGGAGTTTAGGAATGCGGCAGGGGAGAGTGTTTTTTATTTCGGCTCCGGCAGCGATTTGATTCCGCATAAAAAATTCAATGAAAAAAAGCAGTTTGATACCTTATTTTCAATAAATCCTGTTGGCTATGCGAATTCCGCTTCTACCTTTGGCGGGTATTCCGGCATAAAAATAACGGCAAAAATCCCTAGCGGCGCAAAGCAGGAGAGAACCCTAAACCTCCTAACCGGGGATAGCGTTATAACCTGGCGAGCCTTGAAAATTCCGGTTGAAATAGAATGGATAGGGGAATATATCCGGCCTGTTTCAAAAGAAGACCTGCCCCCTGAACTTGAACTGCCAAAAAAGGAAGATTTCCCCCATTGCCAGGAAAATAAACCGGGGAACTTGAACAAAGGCTACAATCTTGGCAGCGAGATATTTTGCCCAATCTACGGGGATATAAACAACGATGGCATTAAAGAAGCGATATTTCTGGGGAACAACCGCTTATACGCTGTGGACTCAAACGGAGTTCCCTTGAAGAATTTTCCGGTTCTTCTCTCCAACGGCGAACCCTTCACAAACTTCCGCTCAAAACCGCTTGCAATAGACATAGACGGCAACGATTCCCTGGAAATTCTAATTCCGGCAAACAACGGCTTGATTTTGGCGGTGAACGGCGAGGGCAAGCTCCTAAAAAAGGAATTCCCCGTAGCAGCCGGTGTTTTCACTTACGATACCGTTATCCCTCCTCCGATGCAGCTTTTCTACAATGAGAAATATAAATATCTATTCGTTTTGCACAGGGATTCGGTAAAGGCGTTTTATTTGCCAAAAGCAAAGGAATTCACGGAAAGCACCCCAAAACCTTCGCAATACAGGGACGAAATCTCGGAATTTTTCATTTACCCGAACCCGATTCGCGCAGGCAAGGCGGCTATGCGTTTTAGAATAGAGAACTACGCCTCAAGCGCAACCCTGGATGTTTTTGACATAACCGGTTTCAAGGTATTCAGCCGGAGCATTTCAAATGTTAATTACGGTTCAAACCAAATAGACGGCCTTGATTTTTCCAATTTGGGCAGCGATGTTTACAGCGCAAGGTTAACCGTGAAATTTGACAAAAAGAAAAAGGAAAAATGGGTGCGAATAGGGGTGATACGCTAACAATCCATATCCACACGAATCTCTACCCCTTTGGCAACTTTGGCTTCCTTGATGCAATGCCTTATATCTGCCGCGCGGGCTGCTTTAATCGTGATTACCTGCCTGTGAAATTTTTGCACCTTGGAGATGAGAGGTTCGGCGGGGCCTAGGATTTTTAGAGTTGAGAGTTGAGAGTTGAGAGTTGAGAGTTTTTTTAAGGTTTCGGCTAGGTTGTTGGCGGCGGTTTCCAGTTTTTTTTTGTTTTTTCCTTGCAGTTTTATCTGTGCAATTTTGCAGAAGGGGGGGTAGCTGGCTTCTTGGCGTTCTGTTAGTTCCGCTTTGGAAAAACCCAGGTAATCGTGCTTAATGGCGAATTGCATAACCGGATTTTCTGGGCAAAAGGTCTGTATTATCACCTGCGAATTTTCCAAAAACCTTCCGGCCCTTCCCGCTACCTGCGTTAAAAGCTGGAAATATCTCTCTCCGGCACGAAAATCAGGAATGTTGCTCCCTATGTCTGCGCATAGCACTCCTACCAGCGAAACTCCGGGAAAGTCGTGCCCTTTTGCCACCATCTGGGTTCCCAAAAGGATGTTGCATTCCCGGTCTCTGAACTTTTGCAAAAGTTTTTCGGTTGCTCCCAAGCCGCTTGTGGTATCTGCGTCAAGGCGGAGAATTTTTGCATTCGGCAGCCAGTCCCTTATTTCCTCTTCCGCTTTTTCTATGCCGCTTCCGTAAAATGCGAATTTGTTTGAACCGCATTTGCAACGGAAATCCGAGGGAAAAAGCTTTCCGCAATAATGGCATACAAGTTTGCCAAACTGTTTATGGTAAACCAGAACAACATTGCAATCCGTGCATTGCAGGGGCATTCCGCATTCCTCGCAAATTCTGTTTGTGCTGTACCCTCTGCGGTTCATCAGAATTATGGCCTGGTTCCCTTCGCAAATGGTTTTTGAAAGCGTGTCGCGCAGAACAGGGGAGAGCATCAAATCCCTGTCCTGCTTTTTTCTCTCTTCCTTCATGTCTGCTATAGTCACCTTTGGAAGCGGCAAACCTCCGGGGCGGCTTTTCATCTCTATGAGTTTCAGGTTGGAATTTTTTGCATTCCAATAGGTTTCCAGCGAAGGCGTAGCAGAGCCTAAAACCACAAGCGCACCGTATTTATGCGCAATGTGAAAGGCCATTTCCCTCACGTTATAACGTGGCGCAGGGTCTTGCTGCTTGTAAGAGGAATCGTGTTCCTCGTCTATTATTAGCAGTTGAGGTTCAAAGGGCGCAAGGATTGCGGAGCGGGTACCCATGAGAATTTGGGTTTGGGCACAGAGCAGGGTTGTCCAGGTTTTTCGTTTTTCCTTTGCGCCCAGCGCGGAGTGCAGTACTTTGACTTCGCATTTCAAAAAGTCTTCAAATCGTTTTCGGGTTTGCGGTGTAAGGTTTATTTCGGGTACCAGAATCAGAGTTTTCAGTTTTAAATCCAGGGCTTTGCGAACCAGTTCCAGATAAACCCTCGTTTTTCCGCTGCCAGTAACCCCGTGCAAAAGCACCCCGCGAAATCCGGTGCCTTGCAGCATGGGGGTCAACTGCTCCAAAGCGTTTTGCTGTTCCGGGGTTAGAGGCGGCATAGGTATCCATCCAAGTCTGCG
>Ga0182466_10003_pt1 | contig 19484 bp, 12 predicted proteins | sample TergutMp193P3_FD_120795 | JGI IMG/M metagenome (GOLD analysis project Ga0182466, IMG submission 120795) | reverse complement strand
AAATCAGCCGAGAAGAAATAAAAATTCGGTATAGGCTGCTGCTTAATGACTAAAACAGTCGCTATATGCAATCAAAAGGGCGGAGTTGGGAAAACTACCACCGCCGTTAATTTGGCTGCGAGCCTTGCCGTTTTGGAGAAGAAAACGCTTCTGTTGGATATTGACCCCCAGGCAAACGCCAGCCAAAGCGTGGGCTTGAGCGAGGTTCAGGACGAAGATATTTACGAGGCTCTTTCAGAAGACACGGATGTTTCTTCTGAAAAACTGTCTCAAATAATAAAGTCGCTGAACCCTGAATACAAGCTGGAATGCCTTAAAGTTTTGCCATCCAGCCCGGGCCTTGCCAAGCTGGAAATAGAATTGGTGAACTTCGCAAACAGGGAGCGCAGGCTAAAGCGGCTTATAGACAAGGTGAGCGTGAACTACGATTATATAATAGTGGATGCGCCGCCAAGCCTCAACCTGCTTACGATAAACACGCTCGCCGCCGCAGACAGTGTTGTTATTCCTGTTCAGTGCGAGTTTTTTTCTTTGCAGGGGGTGGCGGAGCTTTTGAACACCATAAAATTGGTGCAAACAACTTTGAACAGGGATTTGAAAATAGAGGGCGCTCTTTTGACCATGTGCGATTCGAGAAACACTTTGGCGAAACAGGTGGTGGATGAGGTTCGCAAGAATTTTCCGGGCCGGGTGTTCAATACAATAATACCGCGCAATGTGAAGCTTGCGGAAGCACCTTCGTACGGAAAGCCGGTTTTGCTCTACGATATTCAGAGCGCGGGCAGCCAGTCTTACATGAAATTTACAGAGGAGCTTTTAAATGGGTAAAAAGGCTATGGGTTTGGGCAAGGGGTTCGCCGATATTATCAGCGACCATTCCATGGATATGGGCCAGGCCGGCACTGAAACGGAAAACTATGTGAGCAAGGTTGCCCTGAACGCCATAGACCCCAACCCGTTTCAGCCGAGGAAATTCTTTGACGAGGAGGCCCTTAGGGAACTTGCGGAAAGCATTAAGCAGCAGGGGATAATACAGCCTGTTGTGCTGCGGAAGAACGCAGGCCGCTACCAGATTGTGAGCGGCGAGCGGCGCGTGAGGGCATCGCGCATTGCGGGTTTGCAAGAAATAGAAGCCCGTGTTTTCCCTTTGCTTTCGGATAAAACAACGGCGGAGTGGTCGTTGATAGAAAATATTCAGCGCGAGGATTTAGATGCTATAGAACTCGCAAACTCATACCAGCAGCTTTTGAATTCCCACGGCTACACGCACGATGATTTGGCGGAACGCCTCGGCAAATCCCGTGTTTCAATAACAAATTCATTAAGGCTTTTGCGCCTTCCGCTTTCTGTTCAGAAAATGATTCAGGAAGGCAAGCTCTCGGCTGGCGCAGCCCGCTCGCTTTTGTCTCCTAATGTGAGCAACCCGGAGAAGCTGGCGGCGGAAATAGTGGAAAAGGGGCTTTCGGTTAGGGAAACGGAGGCTTTGGCCGGGGACACAGGGAAAGCGAAAAAAGCGGGCAAAAAAACGCAGGCGGAAATAAACCCGGATATGCGGCAGTTCATAAATAATTTGCAGAATGCCTTGGGGATGGCGGTGATTTGCAAAGTTTCCAAAAAAAACCCAGCACGGGGAACGTTGATAATAAATTATTCTTCTTATGATGATTTAACCAGAATTCAAAACTCAATCAGACCCGGAATATGAAAAAATACTACACCATACAGGTTGTTCCAGAAGGTTCAACAAGAATTCACTCCTATCGCATTGCGAGGGTTTGGGTAAAACTGTTTTCCTGGCTTTTGTGCATGGCAGCGGTTTTGCTCTGCCTGTTTATATGGAAGTTCACGGAAATAAACGTGCAGCTTGCAAGCTCATGGAAGCTCAAAGCAGACAACGAGTGGCTTTTGAAAAGGCATGCGGAATACGAGGCCGCATTCGCCAATTTGGATTCCATTTATTCCATAGAGGAGCAGATACAGAGCATTTTGAGCACGTATTTTGAGGGCAATCCCGGAGAGTTCCGCTCCATTCTGGATAAAAACCTTCATATATCCTCGAAAAAGGTTCAGAACGACGTTGATTATGAGGCGGAGCTGAACATGAACAAGATTAATTTGGAGGCGTTTCCGAATATGCTGCCGGTGATTGGAGGGGTTGTGAGCCGGGGCTATGCGGAAGACCACAAGGCCGTGGATTTTGTTTCCAGCAGCAATGACCCGGTTCATGCGACTGCTTCGGGCAGGGTTACTTTTGCCGGCAGCAAGGATGATTTGGGGAATATGCTTGAGATTGAGCACGACAGCGGGGTGAAAACACGTTACGCGCATTTGTCCAGGTTTTCCGTTAGGAGCGGGAGCTATGTGAAAAAGGGGGAGGTTATTGCGTTTATGGGAAACACGGGATATTCGACGGGTTCGCATTTGCATTATGAGATTTTGCTCAACGATGTTCCAGTGAACCCGGAGAGGTATTTTTGAAACACCGCGGCGCAATCTTTCAAGTGGAGGCCGACAACAAAGGGCTTGCTTTGGTGGATGTGAAATCGGGGACGCTTAAGGTATATACGCTGATAGACCCTGAGGCGGAAGTTGTTCTGGATGCGAAATTCTTCACCTACGGAGGGCCTGCCTTGACGGAGGCGGCGGAGAATTTTTGCGAAAATATAACAGGCAAAAACCTGAATGAGATTGTGGATGTTTCCATTGAGGGCTTGGGCGCAGACCTTCCGGCGATGATGCTGGAGGTTTACCCGGAAAAGAAAAAAATCGCGCTTGCGGCGATTGCTGCGATGGGCAGCGCGAGATTAAAGGCGCACACCGCAGAGGGGCGCACGCTTGCGGACGAGGAGTGGGATTCTTTGAGCGAGGCGGATAAGCTGAAGAGGATAGATGAGGTGTTGAGCGACAATGTGCGGGCGATGCTTGCCGGGGATGGCGGGGGCCTGGAGGTTTTGGGAATTAAAGACGGCAGAACGGTTATGATTCGCTATCAGGGCGCATGCGCTGCCTGCGGCGCGGCTTCTGGCGGGACTCTTTACTTTATAGAAGACCAGCTTCAGCAGCATGTGTATTACAATTTAAGCGTTGAGCCGGATTTTCAGATAATAACTGGTGAGCAATGGATAATTTAGAAGAGGAAGGTATGAAAGTTGAGATTCCGGATGATTTGAAGCATCCGACTTTGGAAGAGTTGGAAGCCAGGACAGAGGAAGATTTGGCGAGAAAGTGGAAGCCTTGCAAGAAGCCGGGGAAGCGGGAGAGGCTTGCCAAAAAGCGGGAAAAAGAGGCTGCGAAGCTGCGCGAGATAGCGAATGAATTTGACAAAACCAAGCAGAGAAACCAAGCCAGCCTGAGCAATTTGTTCGCTAAAAATGAAAAAACAGCATTTTCTTTGGCAGATGTGAATAAGAATAAATCGGCTAACCCGGAATCTCCTCCGCGCCCAACTTTAAGGGTGTCTTTGGGGCTGCCTTCGCTTTCGGACACCCGCAAGAGGGGCAGGCCGCCGAGAGTTAATCCTCTATGATGCGTTATTTCAGGGCAGTGCTGGCCGTTCTCGGCGTGGCGGGGATAATTGCGTATTTGCTTTTCCCGAATGAGAAGGCTTATGAGTGCCTGGATAAGGATTTGGATTTTGCTTCTTATGGGGATTCGGCGGGAGGCGTTGCATTCGTGGAGGCGGAAGGTTTTGCTTTTAAGTGTTTCCTGTTTAAAGAGAACGGGAATTGCGGCATTTCCATTATTTTTCCGCAGTTGGAAAACTGGAATTTGGTTGATTCTCTTGATATTGAGCTGGAGGCGGCGAATTTTGAGGAGCTGATAGTTCAGGTGCTGACTTATGACAGGGATCATTCGGACATGGATAAGCCTGGCTCGATGAAGCCGGCTCTGAAGGAGGTGAGGATAAAACCGGGGCAGATGCGTTATTCGATATATATGGATCATTTTTACACCCCTGATTACTGGTATGAGCAGCAGGGCGCGGAGAACAGCGGCAATATGAAGAGGTTTTCGGCGGTGGCGGGTTTGCAGATATTTTCCGGCTGGAAGAACAGGGTTGGCGCGCCTTTGGAGTTGAGGATTAAGAGCATTTGCACGGAGAGCCACAGCAATACGCCTTTTGTGGTTTTGATTTTGTATTTGGGTGCGCTTATAGCGGTGGCTATAAGCGTGAGGGTGAGGGGGTGAGGGGCGAATTTTTCGGCACAGGGGCGAATTTTACGGCACAGGGGCACAATTTTACGGCACAGGGGCGAATTTTACGGCACAGGGGCAAGGCAGGCCTTGCCCCTACAACACAACACCATATACCATATACCATACGCCATATACCATATATCATGCGGGTTATGATTTTAAATGCCTTATTCACGGAATTTTGGAAATAAACATTTCTATGTTTTACGAAATAATTTTCAATGGATGATTTTATGTACAATTCAAATAAACACCATAGGCGTTCAATTCGTTTGCAAAATTGGAGTTATGCAAACATAGGCGCGTATTTTGTTACAATATGCTGCCAGAATCGGAAATGCATATTCGGTAAAATTGTCGATAAAAAGATGATCTTGAATGAATATGGCGAAATTACAGGAAATGCGTGGAACAAATTGCCCCAGCACCACACAAATATAGAATTAGGAGCATTTATCGTTATGCCTAACCATATTCACGGAATAATCACAATAAACACAACCAACATCGCCGCCGTCACCAACCACGACAACAACCGCAACAATCGTCAATTGGCACGATACCAGAATCCTGGCAAAAATACATTGTCATCTATTGTTGGTTCATACAAATCTACCGTCTCAAAACAAATACATAGAATAGGATTTGTTGGAGATATTTGGCAACGCAATTTCTATGAACACGTAATACGCAATGAAATAGGATATGCAAAAATTACGGAATATATACGCAAAAATCCGGTTTTATGGAGGCACAAGGGCAAGGCAGGCCTTGCCCCTACATAAACCACCGCAACCATAACCACAATACCGTACCCTACATGACGGGATGTGTTGAATTACGGATTAGAATGTGTAGATTGAGGATATGCGGCTTATGAAACGGCCCTCGCCCCGGAAGGGGTTGCGGAAGAAAATGTCTTCGGCTAGGGAGAAATCTATCTTTAGCTTGTCGTCTATGTTTAAGCCTACGCCTATGCCTATGTGGTCGTCTAAGGAGCCGTCGCCGTAAGGGTTGGTGGACCAGTAGGTTACCTTTTGGCCTTTAGGCTCGTCTGTGTCGCAGATGGTGGACTTGCCGCTGTAGTTGCGGCACGTGTTGTATATGAAGGACTTTTGGCCGCCAAAACGCATCACAAACCAGTTCCATACATTGCGCTCTATGCCAAAGCTTAAGATGCCACCCATGCGGTCACGGCGGTCGTTTTCGTAAACCTCTAAGGAACCTGGCTCTCTGTAGATTAGGTACTCTTCGCCGCTGTCTTCGGCGGCTTTGTCCCAGGTGCCCACTTTCTCCTTTACACGGACTGCGTCTATGCCTATCCAGAAAAAGCCACGAGGGATTACCACGTTTAAGCCGGTGTTTAAATTATACAAATTCTCGCGCCAGCCGGGGACCTCCATGTCTGCCCATCTGTAGCCAGCCACGAGCTGGCCGCTCAAGGCTTCTATGTCTGTGAATAAACGGCCCTGGGCGAAGAATGAGAACAGGCCTGGGTCGAGGAAGGTTTTGCGGCTGGGGCCGTATTGTATGCGGGCAGCCCCTAAGGTCATCTCTATGGAAGTTTGGTTGGTTACCAGGAAGTTCACGCCGTAGTCCATTGAGAGGATTGATACGTGCGCATCCGGGGTTAGGTTGCCTATGGCAGGGTTGGAGTTGAGGTTGTCTATGTCTTGCTTGCCGTCTTGGATGCCTACGTACACGTGGGCGCCTACCGCCGAGCCGTCCAGCATGGTGCCGGCGAGGAAGGCGTCGAAGTTGGTTACGGATTGCGGGATTGGGACGGTGTCGCCGCTGATGACCACCTTGCGGGGGACGAAGCGGGTGAAGTTCTGGTGCTCGCGCCCGAAAAAGCCGCCTATGGTGATTTGGGGGTCGCGGATGTCTTTTTCGTTGGAGAGGCCGAATTTGAACAGGCCGCCGAACCAGGGGACGAATGGATCCTGCCCAAGGCCGACGTGGTTCGCGCCGAGGCTGTTCTGGTTGTAGAAGCCAAGCTCGCCCATGAGCGCGCTGGAGTAGAAGGTTGAGTTGGCCGGATTGTCGAACATGGTGGCATCATCGATGAAGAAGGCGGGGCGTTTGCCCATGCTTTCTATGCGCGCCTGTGTTGCGAAGGCTGTTGCAGCTATTAATAGGAGAATGAAAAGCGTTAAGCGCGGCTTTAATTTGCAAGTGTGTTTCATTACTTGGCCTCCTGTTGTTCGGCTTTTTCTATGCCTTCTATTATTTCGATTTGGACTCTGCGGTTTTTGCGGCGGTTTTCTTCGGTTGTGTTTTTGAAGATGGGCTGGGATTCGGCTTTGGTGGCCGTTTCTATGCGGTCTGGGCTTATGCCTTTGGCGCTTAGGTAGTTCTTTGCGCTTTGCGCTCGCTGCACGCCTATGCGGAGGTTTGTTTCGTGCGTTCCTTTGTCGCAGGTGTGCCCGGTGATGCGTATTTTGAGGTCTGGGTAGTCTCTCATGAGCGCGGTTGCGGTGTCGAGTTTTTCGGCAGCCCGTGTGCTTGGCACAGTTTGCGTGATTTTATAGTCGTCGAGTCCATTCTCAAGGGCCCCGAGCCTTTTGCGGAAGTCTTCGAGGCGGGCGGCTTTGGATGCTTCAAGCTGCTGCCGCAGGCGTTCCAGGGAATCCTGCTTAACTTTCTCGAGCGCGGCGAGGCGCAGGGCTTCGAGGGAGTCGAGCTGCCTTCTGAGGGCTTCTTTGCTGATGGCTTCTTCCATGCATTCTCCTCTGCATTTGACGAGGGAATCGAGGAGGGCGTTTGCTCTATGCTTGAGCATTTCCAGGGAATCGGCCTGCCCTTTGCAGAGGGCGAGGAGGGAATCCCTATAGGCGATTTCTCTTATCCATTTGGAGGAGTCGAGTGTTTGGAAGCTTTGCACGCCGAGCGCGAGGCGGACGGTGAACCCAAGCGCGACAGGAATTGCTTTGCCTTCGGTTCTGCTTTTGAATGTGATATCGCCTTTGGGTGTGATTTTGTCTTCTGAGTAGCCTTTGGTAGGGACCCATTCTATGGGTTGTTGCCCGGCGACTTTTTGCAGTGCGACGTCGTTCATGGCGAGGTCCACCCAGAAGCCGGTATAGACGGCGAGTTTGTTATAGAGTCTCCATTTAACGCCTGCTTCTGCGGAGGCGAAGAAGGCTGTTCCGAGTTTGAGTTTGGAGTATGAGCTGACTTTCCCATAGTCTCCGAAGCCCATATCTTCGTAGCCTTTGCCGAAGCCTTCTGCGTTGCAGTCTGAGAAGTTGTAGTTGCTGGCGGGTGCGCCCCATATTCCGGGGTAGTAGCCGCAGACGGCGGTATTTTCGGCTGTTCCTCTATAGGCGCCGGAAAAAGGGAAGCCGAGTTTAACGCCCATAGCGTAGTAGAGTGCTTTGTTCCTGCTTTCGTTTGACTGGAACTGGAGCATAACGGGAAACATGAGCATGAGTGACCATTGTGTTTCGGTATATCCGTGGAAGTCGTAGTAGAGCATGACTTGGTCTTTGCCGTCGTCGGAGAAGTCGTTGGCTTCGGGAAGAACGCCGGAGAAGTCTCCGTTGACGTCTGTTCCTCTGTTGTTGAACAGTTGCAGGCCGCCTCCGACGAGGAAGCTCCATCTGGGTGAGAAGAAGAGGCTATAGGAGAAGCCTGCTCCGAAGCCGGGAGAGAACTGGGTGCCGCTCATATCTGGGTAGTCTATTTTGGAGGCTCCCATGAAGGTATGGAGTGAGAGTTCGTGCACGCCTTGTTCGACTGGCACGTTTATTTTTTGCATAAGGTTTTCGTCGGGTGTTCTGGGGTCTCCGACGGGGAGGGCGTGAGCTGCTGCGCCCATGATAAGGGTGCAGCATATTGTTTTGATTTCAAACTTCACTTATTTAGCCTCCAGTTTTACTATGTACATCCCTTTTGCGCTGGGGACTTTGACTATGGTTTGGTTTTCTACCGCTTGTGTTCTGCTCACGAGTTGTCCTTTCATTGTATAGACGGTTATGGTTCCGCCGAATGGGGTATTGAGGGTGAGCGTGGTGCCGCCTGCGACTATGCGTGGGCCGAATGTGGATGCGATGAGTCGGACGGTTTTTGTTTTATCTGGCTGTGTTGGGACGATGTCTGGGAAGGTGCCGTTTTCTTTGCAGCTAGTGTACAGGTCGCCTGTGGTGGTTTGGAGGATAACGCTGAATTCGTCTCCGGCGGGCATGGTTTTGGCGATGGAAATGCTTCTTCCTGTTCCGATGAGAGTTTCTCCTTTGTACCATTTTGTGGCGGCGAAGTCCAGTTTATTTTGTGCGAAGAATTCTTTATCTTCTGCTTGAGATGTGTCGAGGGTGATGGTGAGGGATTTATCTCGCACCCAGGTAGCGATTTTTTGGAATGGGAACATGCGGTTATAGTTGTAGTTATAGGTTCCGCGGAAGTTGGGACCGTATGCTTGAGCTTGTATAGCGTAGCCGATGCTATTGATGCCATATTTCAGCCCGCCGACTCGGAAGGTTCCTTTATTGGATGTGACGGGGTCGATATATTCGTTATCTCCGTACCAGACGGTAGCGTAGGGGTCTCTGGCGGTGACGGTGATATTGGCGGTTTCTGACCCGCAGACGGCGTCTTGGACGATGGATTCGAGTGCGCTGTTTTCGCTTCTTTTGCGGATGTTGATAGTGACGTAGTCTTCGGCTTCCATGTAGTTAGATTCTTCCGCAGGCTGTGCGTAGATAGCTTTATAGGTTCTATTGATGCTTTCTGCGTTAGCTGGGTTGGTGACTCTATTGTTGGGGTCGTCGAAGAAAGTGTTAGGTTGTTCCCATTGCCAGCCGTCGGTTGAGAAGCCGATGGAGGCGAGGTTTTTGTCTCTATCGTATAGGATGGAGGATTCTGTGGGCAGCGGTCTGACGTCTGTTGGCCACGGTATTCTTCCGATGCTGACTTTGAGTGCGCTGATATCTGGCCCGACTTGTCCATCGACATCTATATCTGGGAGGATGTAGTTATTCCGAGTGCTGTATGGAATTTCTGGTGACCACATTATGCCTGGGTACAGGATTTCGACGATTTTTCTATCCACGCCTGCGTTGGGGTTGTCGATTATACCTGTGGCGGTGAGTGCGACTTCTTCATTTGGCAGTGGAGCGACGTTGCCTGGGATTACGCCTATGGTAACGATGAGGTTGGATTCGTCGTCTGGGTTTTCCGGGTTTTCCGGTATATATCCTCTATTTATGGGCACGAGTGTAGCGGTGAGTTGCCGTGGGTTTGCGGTGACGGGAATAGGAATAGTCAAGTCTGTCCCATAGCTTGCGTAATTTGGGTCGCCGTGGGAGAAGTAAGCTTCGCCGATGGTTTGTGTGCCATTGACTGGTCCGATTCTTTTTGCGCCTTCGTCTGCATCTTTCCAGGCCCAGTTAACCGGTCTTAAATCGGGCCGTCCTTCGTTGTCTGCTTTTGCGCCGTAGAGTGCGTAGAGTGAATTTGGCATGAAAGCGGAGATTTGGTTTTGTATTGAGGACAATGGGTCTCCGTAGAATCCGGTTGGGTCTGCGTATTTGAGTACTGAGACGAGTTGTTCTTTATTGTTTTTGAGCCAGTTATTTTTCTCCTCAAGCGAAGTTCCCGGGCATGTTGCGCCTTCGTCTATTAGCTTGCAAAGAACATCTGCGAGGCTTGCGGGGAGTATATCGCCTTTGAGTGTGAGCAGCGCAGGCTCATAGTTTAGGGCTTTTGCTCCGGTAAGCACGAAGTCGCTCATTCCGTTGGTTGAAGTGATTTGTTTATCTGTGCCTGCGTTTGGATTGATGAACGAGAATGAGACGAGAGCCGGATCTGGTTCCACAAGGGCAACATCGCCTACATCGGCTGGGATAATGCCGATAAACTCGTCGATTTCGTCAGTTTTGTTGCCGGCGGCTATTTCGTTTTGCTGCCTGAATATGGATTGCTCGTAGGTTTCCGGGCTTAGGCTGCTGAACTGGACGTGTTCTGCGACAGAGGAGCCGTTGTAGTATTTGGGCGGGATATTTTCAAACCCGAGCAGGTTCACTTTTCTTTTTGCTATGGAGCCGCGTGTTGTTGTTGGGTATGCGAAGTATTTATTGTTCGCATCGGTGCCGGCCAGGTTCCAGTTTACGGTGAGGAGTTTGCCGCTGCCTGCGTTTGCATCTGCGAATGTGGCGTTAGCTGTTACGGAGCTTAGGTCGTCGCCTGGAATGACATCGGCGTCTCCGGCTTTTACTCCGTACATTGCGTTTGAGCCGTCGTAGGTTTTCATGCCTAAGCCCAGGTTGCCGGCGTTTGCGAGGTTTGCGGCTATGTCGATTTGTCTTTTGGAAACGGACAAATGGACTGGGACAACGAGGTCTCTACCGTAATTTCCTCTGTTTCTTTGCGAGGGGTTAAAGTATGCGTGGTATTCGTCGTTGACGGGTTCCGGGCTGATTTCAAGGGTTTTTGGAACGTAGTAGGTGCCGATTTTGTCTTCGCAGCCTTCCGGTTCGTCTTTTTCGCCTTGGCATATCACCCAATTGCCGGGGACGGTTATTTTATTTTTGACAACATCGACATCGCCTTCCGGGGGCCATCTGCGCGAGGATAAGCTGATATGGTCTCCGTATATAGCTTCGGCGGTGACTTTGTTACCCGCAGCGCAGTTTTCACCTTCGTTTTCGCCGCAGTACTCGATTTTGTTTAGGGCCAGCAGGCTTTTGAGGGAAGCCGGCTCTATTTGGACTGGCAGTTTCAATACATCATCTCCCAAGGTATATGTATAGTTGGTTGCATCATCGCCGGTGAGTGACAGGCCTTTGATATCGGTGAGGGATGTTGGGCCTGCATCGGATTGGCCCAGTACGAATATCGGGCTGGGAGTTTCGCTGATTTCGACATCGTCGCCATCGAATTTACCCGTTAATTCAATTAAAGGGATAATATCTTCGGGGTCTATGTTATTCGTGCCGTCATAGTCTTTGATCAGAGTGCCGGCTGCTATTTTTACTTCCAATGGCTTGGGGGTTATGCTGCCGGTTAACTTTTTGGAGTTATAAGTATCCAAGGAGTAGTTTCCTGCTCCTGAGCCGGTTATTTCATAAGTGACGGTAATAGGCTTGTTGCTGCCCACATTGCGGTCGCTGTAGTTTCCGACTTGAACTCCTACTTCTGCATCAATGAGCCCGAATATTTCAACATAATCCGGAACACTATATACATCACTTAAGATTTCCGAGCCAGTGTAAGGTGTTACAATATTACTAGTGCCATTGAGAAAAGTTACCGAATTAGTTTCATTAATAGTCAGAACTTTCGGATTAATTGTGTAATTGAGAAAGACTTCTTCGTAAACTGCGCATGATGGGCGATCATTTGTATCACAATATAAATCGCTTATAATCAGAGTTTCCGAGTATGAATTGGCGTTTGTTATATTTGGCGTTATGGTAACAGTAGCTTCATCATTTGAGTTTAGGGATCCCGTGGGGGTTTCAAATAAAAAATCGCTTTCACTTTTTGATGATGTTATTTTCAATGTCACTGCTTCTGTGCCTCTATTAGTAACTTTAGTTTCAAATTCAGTAGCTTCTGCGCCGTAACTAATGTTGCCCGATAAAGAGCGAGGGGCTACTTGCACTGCATAGAAGGAGCCGCTTGTGAGGCGAGCTATTGGGTCACCCTCCCGCGTAAGATTGCCGCTTTTATCGACAAAAGCGCCTTCGTCTATTGCGACAGTGTGCGTTCCAGCTTGAAGGCTATAACTAGGATCGAACAATGAGAATTTTATATCAACCTCTTGGCTTGAAGAGGACAAAGTTGATTTCACCTCATAAACCCACTTTTCATTGCCTTCTCCCAAAATGGTTATTGTTTTAGAGTTATCAGTTCCTTTTACTTCCTTGTCAAATGTAATCAAAAGACCGTCGCCAGCAGTGTTTTTGCCTGCATAAATAATCGCTGGTCTTTCGCCATCGTCTATTGCCAAATTAATGGTTATATCATTAGTCGGTTGTAAGCTTAGAAGACCATAAATATAATTAGCCGTAGTGCCAATGGTAGTACCATCTACAGACCATGCTATAATTTTATCTGTGGCTGCTCCGACCCATCCTAGTACTGCATCTCCAAAAACCAAATTGCTTTTGTCAGTATCGGTTATTGTTTTTCCGCCGAGCGTAATTGTATGTTTCTTCTCAAGTCCAATTCCTTTCGCTTCATTTTCCGTCAAAGTTCCAAATGTCAGCACAACGCCAATTTTCTCCCAGTTGCTGGCAACCTTCGTGCCTGTAGCATTATTCTCATCTATTGGAGTTACTATAACACGAATGTTTTTGCCGAAAAGTTCTCCGTTTTTGGGAGTAAACGATGAAGATGAAGCGCCTTCAATGCAATTTGGTGTACTGCTGATAGCGGCTGGTGTTGCTTCATTATACTCCCAGCAGTATTTATGTTCTCCTGCCCCGCCGCCGCCATTTGAGCTGTAGTCACCGAGCGTGATTTTAATTTCTTTACCCATAGCATATACATTATCTGCATTAAAATTCACGCTGGCTATGCTTGGGCCGGAACCGATGATAAAGCTGAACTGCTCGGTATCCATTTGGTTGTCTTCCCTATTCTTGTAGCCCGACACTATTATTTTATAGCTGTTGCCAAAGGAATCGTATTCAAAATCATAGCTGCAATTCTGAATATATCCCAATGTCTTGGTACAATTTAGATTCAAATTAGTCTGAATTTCATTATTCTTATAAATATTTATGGATCCGGTTGTTAAGTTAACAGGCTGATCGAAGTTTATGGCTAATGATTTTTTCGAAATAGAAACGCCATCTGTTACATTTGCCTTATCATTTTTTAAACTAACACTATTTCCTTCGTTATCGGAGAGTGTTATAGTAGATATTCTAGGCGGATTTTCTTTTTCAACAATAGGAGTAATCTTTATTGTTCCAGAGATATTGTTACTTGAAAGTGCAAAAGTTGCATATCGCCCACAATCGAATACACCATCTACGCAATGATCTATTAATTTACCCTCTTCATCTTTAATTTCATCTTTATTCCACCCGTTGATTTGATAGTAAAAAGTCTCGGCATCGGATGCGTTAGAAATTTTAAAATTATTTGTAATGGCCGATAATCTAATGGAATTATTAGTGTATATAAGGTAGCCTGCTTGAGAGCAGCCGGATATAGCATAATCCGGGCTTGATGGTGTGCATCCTCCGAAAGTCAAATCATAGAAGTGCTGGCAATTAGTTTGTAGCAAATTATTTATATAACAATTGTTAGTTACGTCAGATGTACCAGCTTGCAGCAGAACGCCGACTTGCTTCCATTGGCCATAAGCGGGTTCGCCAATCTTATTGTCTTCAACATCTAGAGTACCATTGGGTCTAACAACCAAGCGAACAAATTGGCCAAAGGCGCTTAATTGTGTGGTACCGGATTGGCCGTTATAAACAATGTTTTGCTCGGTTCCGGTGCTTGAGAATGTACCTTTATTATTGCATTTACTATCCGTAAATTCTCCACCACCTAATTTTCCTTCATCAGGTTTTTTCGTGCCTATTATATTACCGTCCTCATCCTTAACATCAACATAGCCACTAGTTTCCCAATAATAGCAGAAACCGTTATTAGTTGTAGTATTTGCAGGTCCGCCATCGCCGGCTACGTATGTAAACTGCCTGCTAACTGTATTATTTAAAATAAAATCAGCATCTCCGGCTACGCTGTTAGTGAGCATATAATTACCAAAAGCCACAGTAGGTTTCTGTTGTATTCTAATATTGGTTTCAAATTGAAGCATTGTATTTGGAACCTGATTCTTAAACTCCTTTACCAAGAGGGTGTAATATCCGCCACCTTCAAATTCGTAACCTTCTCCGTAGGTACATATTATTACATCAGTTTTATTGTTACTATTCTCGTCTTTCTCATAGTCGCATTTTGTGCTTGTTTCTGATATAGTTAAGTTCTCTAAAAGTTGTCCGCTGGTTGAATTAAGCTGAACGACACCAGAACCAGAGTTAATATTAAGATTTTCCACACCTAAACTAAATTCCAATCTTATAACTCCTTTTTTCTGAATGCTGTTGCCCAATGGAATGCCTTCTGCCACCCAGTTAGGATCTTTCGTAACAACCGTTCCATCATGGTTGCTAGTAGTGGCAGCGCAATTGCTGTTAGGAGTATCGTCTGAATTTTTGCTTTTGCAGACTACTATATTTTTAAGTTGAGGGGTGGAGCCGTCTCCTATAGAAACATCCAAAATCACATCTCCGGTCGGAGCATCAGTACCTACTGCCGGCAGCTTGTAATTTGCGGGGCTGATATTATTTCCACCCGTCCATTGACCGATAGCTGCTGGATTTTCTTGGGTTTTATTGCTTGCTAGATAAGCTCGCCACGAAAAACCTAAATCCATCAGTGCTCCGCCTTCTATGCCGGCAGCAGCAACAATTTCGCTAGTGACATCGGTAACCAAGCCATTATCCCGAATTGTGGCTCCTCCCTGTCTGAGGATGGTATATTTATAGGATTCGTAATTATGAGAAATAGTACCATTGAGACTCGCTTCAGCCGTAACAACAACGCCCACTTTAATCGCCGGGTAGCTTACCACATTTCCAGCATTTTTCGCTGCTGTCCAATCCGGATTGGCATTACTTGCCGGTATTCCATTTGTACCTGTAACACTATCCCTAACCAAGATTTCCGCCCATATAAATTTGCCGTATTCAGCGGCAGTTGGCGTGTATGTGAGTGTAGCATAAGGCTTGGAGTTATTTGCACCGATGTTATTTGAAAGGAAGGCTGCGGAAGGATTGCCTTCAGAAGTGGCTACTAAGATACAAGTAGTTTCTTCTTGAGTATTAGGATATGAAGATGAATTTGGGGTTGGGTCTTTTTTGCACCAGCGAACTAAATGTACTCTGCCGTTTGCAGCGTTTCCATCACCTTCTCCTCCGGCATCGTTTCGAACATAGTTGCCTTTATACAGGGTAATTGTATGCCCAACAGCGGCAACGTGCTGGTCAAAGTACATTTGGAATCCGGTTTTGTAAGGGCCGAGTGAGGTGGCTGTAGGACCGCCCTCAAAGACAGGCAGCCAATTACCATTAGCATCAGCCTCGCCTACAATAGCGTTTGACGAGGCGGAATATGGGGTCATTGAGGGGGGGATGCCTGTGTAGATATATCCAGAATTAGGGGGGTTGCGAGTATAAGTTTTGGTACCGCCATCAATATTTAAATTTATTGTGCTGGGATGAACAGCACCGCCAGTAGGAATAGGCAGCCAAAAATAAACTTTGCCATCAATATCTGTTTTAACATCTTTCAGGCCATATACAGTATTGCCAGGTGCCCCATACGTAGTTGAAGATGTTACACTTTGGCATGATATTGTTGTTACATTTGTCGGAAAAGTACAGCCAATAACAGTTTTTTCTCCGGCTTCCCCCTTATTATTGCCGCCTATGGTGTAGCCGCTAGTGGAGCTTACGCCACCGCCTGTGGAGGTTAAGGGGGCTAGATAGACTTGGGTGGTGCCGCTTGAGGCTGTCCTTGTTGCGGACGTGTTTAAGGCATTGAGATTTGTACCATTACTACCACCGTAAATATTGGCATATACTGAGCCACCGTTGATTGTGACAGATGTGGATGTGGCGATGTGTGCCGCTAAACCAGTAGTAGACATATTTGCTGTTCTCAGGTTATCCGAACAAGTAGCTGTAGCACTATTAGAATTATTAGCAGTATAACGCAAACCGGGGCCTATACCGTTTGCTGATTTTCCACCAACAGCCGTTACAACTCCGCCGTTAATGGTTAAGGTACATGCGGCACCTCGGTTTCCAGAGCCACCTATACCAGCAGCAAACGAGCATTGGGCTCTATCAGCGTTACTTTGACTAACACCTGTATTATCAGCCCAAGCATCAGAACCGGCACCACTGCCATAAGCATTTATAACTCCACCGTTTATTGTAACCGTTCCGCAGCTATCCGTAGTATTGTTATTATGCTGACCTGTAGCATCTGGATTTCTTATATTCCCACCGCCTATGCCGGCACCGGCATCTGCAGACGAAAATATCCACCGTATCCCACCAGTAGCATTTAAAGTACCCGGGCCATTTATAGTTACGTTAGCAAAACGAGGAACTCTCAAACCCGCACCACCAATACCGCCCTTCAAATCATTTTTTCCTACCAATTTAATTGTTGTTGTGTTAGCATCTGCAATTTGGGTTGTTGCATTACTGCAATAATCTCCAGTAGAAAAAGTATTATTATTACTATTACAAATAGTCGCAGCAGGACGATTAGAGCCGATTATCGTTAAATTTTCAAAGGTTACAGTTACACGTGGGTTAATGAGCAGTCTCTGGGTAGTAGTAGTACCCGTTATTACACAATCATCAGCAGGCTGACAAACAACACAAGAAGTATTATTCGGACAAGTCCAATAAACAGGATTCCCAGTAGTAGTAGTATTTTGGCCTAACACTCTAAGCGAATCAGCAGTAAAAGTGGTTGAGCTGCTTGAACCATTAACAGTTTTTCTAACCGTTATCTGCGCCCCAGCCTCCCCCGCCAACACCCCAACCGCCAACGCCGCAAAAAAAACAACCCTCATACCCCCTCCTTTAGCCCCGCCAAACAACCGCCCGGCCACCGCGCCTGCGCGGAGGGCCACCAAAGAAAAAAAGCTTTTCGACATAGAAAACCTGCAATTTAGAGTGTAGAAACAAAGATAGTATTTTTTTGGGGAAATGTCAAGTGTTTTTAGGCCAAATGTAAAATTTTTTTATTTTTTTTGCGGAAGGGGGGTTTTTTTGAGAAATATCTCTTTGTGCCGGATTTTTCCGGCACACTAATGTTCCTCCTTTGGCGGTTTGACGGGGCGTTGCCTTTGGCAACGGCCTCGTTTGTTTTTCGCAAAGATAAAGATAGAAATTTTTTTTCTGGTCTTTATTGTTTGCGGTTACTTTATTTTTTCAACATCCCCTTTATCTGCTCAAGGCTGTGACCCTTAGCCATAAGGTCGAGGACTTCATTTCGGCCACGAGCCTCGCCTCTAGCCTCGCCTCTGGCCTCGCCAAGGGCAAAGCCTTCCTCTTTGGCAAACTTCATTGATGCGTTGTAATCCCATCTTGTCATAAGACCTGCCTCGTATTCTGAAACCTCTTCTGGTGTAAAGTTAGAAATTCTCGCAATCTCAAATAGCCTGTCAAACAGCTTTTCCACAAACTGCTCCGGCTTGCAATCCATTTCGTGGGCATGGCAAAGAGAAAAAATGAGCTTGTCCTGCAAGGTCTTGCATTCCTTTAGGCTCTTTTTGAACTTGGCAAGCTTCACGAACACAAGGCTCATGCAGTTTTGCTTTATCTCAGGATATTCGTCGTCGGAAAAGGAAAAGTATTGAACAATATTGTTGTTGCCTTCTCCGAAATCGATGTCATAGTCCAAGAAGTTTAGCGAATAGACATTCGGGAAGTTGAAATCCCACCCCTCGCCCTTTTTTCCGCCGCCGGAAATAGCCATGCTTGAGTAATAAACCGCTCTTTTGAAGAAATGCTTTTGCCTTCCGGTTTGCATCTCTACGATAAAACGATTGCCCTCTGAATCCTTGCATCGTATGTCGAGATGGGCATCCCTGTTGGCTTTGGTTTGGCCTTGGATGTAAGGGTTCAGTATAACGACTTGCGTTATTGGGTGGGCGAGCTTTCTTTCAAGGAAAGCATTGAGCAGAGCGATTAAAAGGTCTTCGTCGCCTTCGCTTGCGAAAGTTTTCTTGAAAGGGAAATCCAGCGTGAGCTGGGCGAATTTGCCTTTCGGCGCGGGGGTTGTCTTCTTCCTCATATTATATTAGACGGAAAAAAGGGGGCAAATTTTCAAAAAGTGCGAAATTTTGCTACACTTGTAACCAAAAGTGTCACTTTATTTTGGAATAGTACGGGTTAAACAGAGCCACCAAAGAAAAAAAGTTTTTCGCTATGGTGAACCTGCAATTTAGAGTGTGTGGTAGAATATAGATAAAAAATTTCCGTGCCCGTAGGGCATTGTTAGGAAATTTTTAACAGCCGCAGGCTGGCCCCGAAGGGGTGAGCGAGGCTCTGGCCGAGCGAATAATTTTTTGGGGGTTTGTCAAGGGTTTTGGGGGGTTTTGGGAAAATTTTTTTTCGGGGGAGGGTTTTTTGGGGGGGTTGATGGGGGTTTTCGGGGGGCAACAGGGCGAATTTCGGGGGGCAACAGGGCAAGGCAGGCCTTGCCCCTACGTTAGGGGCGGCAATATGCGGATGCGGGGGCGTTGGCGGTTGGCGGCGGCGACCGGCAGGTCGCCGGCGTTGGGGTGAACGGGTGGGTTACGGGCGGCGGGGTGTGGATGCGGGGGCGGCGTGTGCGGCGGACGGGGCGTGTGGATGCGGGGCGGCGTGTGCGGCGGACGGATGCGGGGGATTATTTTAATATCGGAATTTTTAATTTTGAGCCTCCGGTGGAGGCTCTCCGGTATTTTATTTCCTATCCTTCAACATCCCCTTTATCTGCTCAAGGCTGTGACCCTTGGCCATAAGGTTGAGGACTTCATTTCGGCCACGAGCCTCGCCCCTAGCCTCGCCTCTGGCCTCGCCAATGGCTACGCCATCTTCACGGGCTTCCTCTTGCCACACTTCCTTTGCCTCATCCCAATCCCAGCCAAACAACATATTCCTTACCTCCGAAGCATTGCGCTCCAAAAAATTTCTCAACACATTGCCACGTATGCAGTCTTCTATGGCCTTCACTATAGCAGAGCTTCGATCCATAGATTTCGCATACTCTCTTATCAAATATACAAAATGACCGTAGCCACTCAACGCCTCGCTCCTTTTTGCCAACTCCTCGTTGTGGCCCTTGTTTATGTTTATTACCTTCACAATGCACTCCAGATTGGGTGTTTCGTCTATGCCCAAATCTATGAACATATCGGAGAGCTTCAACTCCCGCTGGTCCGGCATGTAGTCCGTGCCGTTGTAAAGAACTATTATCTCCGGCTTTGGGATGGGGATAGCCTTCTCACGGTAGAGGCTCCTCTTGCCTAAGAACCTCTCGTAAACCCTCGACACGTAAACAAGCCCACGCATGGGCATATTCCGGTTGATGGTTGATTGGTGCTCCATTAGCACCACTATTTTGCCGTTTATCAAAAACGAGATGTCGTTGAGCTGCTCCATGAACAGGGCATCCTCCAATGTGGTAATCACAATGTCGGTGTCCTTGCCGTAGTTTGTGTTCTCTATTGCGTTGTAAAGCTCCAAAAGGTTTTC
>Ga0182466_14233_pt1 | contig 19936 bp, 20 predicted proteins | sample TergutMp193P3_FD_120795 | JGI IMG/M metagenome (GOLD analysis project Ga0182466, IMG submission 120795) | reverse complement strand
TATCTTCTTTATCGCATCGTTGAGAATGGAATAAGGATTAAACTCCTTGAGCAACTGCGTAATGCCATTTATGAAGCCTTCGCTGAACATCGCCTTTATGCGGTCTATCTTTTCGCCAATGTATGATGCGAAATCGCTCAACCATTTTACGCTTTTGAACCAATTCGCAATTTTATCCCAATTCTTGTACAGAAGAACGCCTATGGCTATCAGCGCGGCGATGGCCCCCATCGCTATTGCTATCGGAGCGGAAATTCCAAGCAACGCGCCTGTCATCACCTTGCCTACGGTCGCCATAAGCCCAAATGTCTTAACTGATGTTAGAACTACAGCTATGCCCGTTTTCAATGCGGCAGCGAAAGCCACAGTAGCCTTAATTGCCCCGAACAGAGCCATCGCTACGTTTGCTATTTTAAACGCGCCCCACGCAATCGCAACGCCCTTTATTACCGAAGTCCACCCGCCCATCGCTTGAACCACGTTGTTCACGGATGTTGCGAATGACACAACCGCATCTTTCGCATTTATCAAAAATTCCTTTATCGCTGGCAGATGGCTTTTGAATTCTTTAATAAACTCCGCCACCTTCGAGCTTATCATTTCTCGGTTTGCCACAATCCATTCGGTGACCGCCTTGTTTACCCTTGTCAATGGCTCGTGCAGTTGCTTTCCAACCGCAATGCCCAATCCCTGCACCGCGCTCTTTACGTTGCCCAAGCTCTCCATGAACCCGGAGGCCCTCATTCCCTCGTCATCGCTGAACACTATGCCCAGCCGCTCGGCCTCTCCGCGCAAATGCTCTATTTCCTTGCTGCCTTTTTCCATGAGCGGAACCATGTCCGCGCCGCTCTTGCCAAAAAGAGCCATCGCCAAATCAGCCTTGTAAATGCCTTCGGGCATTTTTGCGAACATATTGGAGGCCTCAAGCATTATTTGGTTGGTGCTTTTAAGCTTGCCCCCGGCATCATATATGCTAACGCCAGCCCGTTCAAACGCAAACCGCGCCTCCTTGTTTCCTTTGGCTGCGCCTGCTATATTCTGATTCAGCTTTTTAAGCGATGACGACAGATTTTCCTGCGAAACGCCGCTTTGACCGGCGGCATAAGCCAATTTGCTGTATTCCTGCGTTGTCATGCCTATTTTTTTTGCGGAAGTCACCGCATCGCTTCCCAGCTTTGCGGTTGAAGTAGCAAGCCCGTAAACAGCCGCGCCGCCACCCACCCCAAGCATTCCTATTGTTTTCAGGGGGGCTACAATGGAGGACACAACATTTCCCCACGCCGCGCCCATTTTGTTCGCGGCCTGGCCTATGTTTTTTATTGAATCGGTGACCTGCTTTTGCGCCCTAATCAAAGAGGCTTCTTCGCCGCCTTTCTTGAATGCGTCTGCAAGCTGCTTTTGAGCAGTTCCTAGAGCTTTGTCAAATGACGGGTCAAGCTGGCCGCCAATCGCAAACGCCGTTTCCATAAATTTACGCACACTTGCCATTATTTTTTATTCTCTCTCCCTAAAACATTAGCAACCACTTGGCACCAGCTTTTCAAACGGATAACAGGCAGCTTCAAAAACGAATCAATCGGAGTGTAGGTAGCGCGTGCCAGCATCACTACCAATTCCATCATTGAGCAGTGATTCTTGAAGCCGCACTCATTAAAAAACCTTGGGCCATTATAGTCAATGCCGTGCCATCAGCTATGGCAAATTTGCGGACTTCGTTAATAGTAATTCCCGCCGCCAAAGCGACTATGTGCATTAAATAAGTTTTGGAAAACTCGTTCATGTTTGCATCGCCCGAATTGCAGCCTGGCAGCTTGGCTACTGATTCCATATCTTCCGAAGTCAATTCGTCAAAATTCAAATCCAACTCTGAATATGTTTTATCCCCAACCGTCACCGGCTTCGTGAGCTTGTATTTTTTGGGAATGGTGAAGTTGTCAAGCACTTTGTCTGCGTTCATGATGCCTCCAATGGATTAAAGCCCTACTATGCTTCTAACGCTGGACAGCAAATCTTCGCCGCCAACATTGTAGATGTAATTGAACTTGTCAATTTCCAGCACCAAATCATTGTCATAAAATTCTTTCAGATAAATTATGTTGAATTCAATTTCCCTGTTCTGCAACTCGCCTACGGCATGGGTGCCAAGATTGGTTCCCTTCGGCATCGCTCGCCAAATGACTTTGTGCTGCTTGGGTGTCTTTTTTCCGGTTGCGGGGTCAAAGGTTTGCACGGCGGCCCAAAACTCAATGTGATGGTACTGCTGCGCAAGTATTTTTTTCACATCGGGGGTAACCGTCCTGAATGCGATGGTGCCCGTCATGTCTTGGAAATGCCCAAGCACAGGCACGTCCGCGCTTCCGGCTATCCCCGCGCCTTTTATTTCCTGTGTCATTGACTGCAAATTGGGCTGCGTTATCTGCACGGTTCCAAGCAGGCGTTTGCCGTCCAGATACGCTTCGTAGTTTATGTTCATTTCTTCCATAGTTCCTCCTTATGCGGCAAACAATGCCTCTATATACGATGGGTCATATTCAAGCAGAAATTCTATTTTCTCGTTTGGGGCCACCAAGCCCAGGAAAACATGAAACAGAATAGCGCCATTCATAATATCCAAAACGCTGTTTTCTTCTGCCATAAACACGATGCGGCCTCCTGTTATCGCACCGGCGGCCTGAAGCGTGTTTATGTTTATCTGCTCGCTGCTTAATATTGTTTGGATTTGGCGAGTGTTAATAGCAAAGTCCACTCTTTGAATCCATGAAAGAATAAGCCTGTTGCCATACCAAGCCAAGAGCCTGCGGTGCGCTAGGAATGTGTCCTTAGGGTCGGTAACGCCGGGGAAGCACGCCGTGCGGTTGCCCCACAGCACCCACCCGTTTGTGAAGTTGAAGGCGGTCGCTATGCCGTTTGCGTTCAAATAATTTGCCTCTGTCAAGTCAAGCCACACCTCTTCGCCTCCGGCTACCGCCGACTGGCACTGCAAGTTTTTGTTTGACGGGCTGCTGAACGGTATTCCGCCGTTGGCTATATCAACTGCGGCGCACATATCAGCGGCTTGCGTGCTCATGCGCATAAGCCGGTCGCCGAATTTTATTTTCGGCCAGCACAGATAAAGGTTTTCCGAAACCAAGCCGTTGTCGTTTTTGTATTTGGGAACATCGGCGTAATTTTTAACGCCGCTTTCGCCATCGGAGGGAATGTCGGCAAATGCCACCGCATTGAACACGCCGTTTATGCGCTCGCATTTGGCGGCCAAAACAGCGGCCACAGAAGCATCCTCGCTGAACTTGGGAGCTATGAGGCTGTTGGGAACCATGCGGAAGCGGGGGAATGCCATTTTCACCAATTCGAGGCCGGTGGTTTTGCCGGTCGCAATGTCATAGCCGCCTATGCAGTCGGCGGCGGTCACAAGCTCCGGGGCTGCGTATTTGTAATTTGCGGTTATTGCTGTTCCCTGCTGAACGGCTGTCGCCAAGCTGCTGCCCTCTATTGCCGCTATTTCGCCGGTGATGCGGTTCAGCGTGTAATCCGTGCTTTCCGCAAACGCGCCATTGTTGAGCAGCACATCGCCAATCACATCGGCATTTTTCAAATTTGCCACGCCATCTGCAAATTCCAAACTCTCGCCCGTGACATTTTTATTGTGAACGAGCGGGTCAAACAGATTAACCAATATAAGCGGGGCAACGCCGAACAGCGTGAACCGGCTGAACGCAACCTCGCTTAAAGTCCATTTCTCAAAATCATCCTTTGCCGCATCTATGCCGAACTGCTGCCCGGCCTCCGCATTGCTGAAAACCAAGCCTATCGTGCCCGGCTTGGATTTTGCCTGCTGCTCCGCATCCAGCCTGTGTATCGGGGCGCAGCCCCAAGCCATTACCAAACCCGTGGACACGCTCGCAGGCGGCAGAAGGCTCGTGGGAACCTGCCGCGATTTAACGCCGTGAAAAAACTCTGACATAATTATTTGCCTCCTTTGTTGCGCTTGCGCTCTAAATATTCCCTGCCTACCTTTGTTTTGGCCGCCAGCAAGTCCGAGCCTGGCCGGGCCAGCTCGCGCATTGTTTTTGCCGCCTCGCCAACTGGCACAAGCAGCTTCGAAAACGCGCTGTCCGATTTCGCTTTCTCTTTGACTTCTTCGGGAAGCCCGTTGGAATAGATTGCTCCGTAATTTATCGAGAAGCCAGCCTCCGTCATCGGAGGCCCAAGGTAAATAACCTTCTCTCCCTTTTTCTCGCCCCTGGGAGGCGGCGGGGGAACAGGCTTCGCTGGCGGTTTATCGTTCTTTTTTATTTCTTCTGGCATAATCATTTCTCCTCTGCGTTTGTAATTCCATTCATGGGGGGAAATTCCAGTGCAGGCCCTTCAAAAGTCGCCGTCACAATCGCTCCGTAAAACGGATGCGTTTGAAGCCCCGCATTATATATTCCCAACTCTTTCTGCAATCCCAATTTCCACTCTATAGGCCCTTCTATGCTCCAATTATCGCTGCCCCAGTAACGCTTTGAAAACAAAGCTTGCTGAACGCCATCTGCCATGTTAATTATATAATTATATCCGGCTTCCGTTTCTTCCGAGTTTTCACTTGAGAAAATCCCGCAGAGAAAACCAATTTTAATTTCATGCACTCGGTTTCCGACTGCGTTTTTTTTCCATTGCGTGCCTTCCCAAAGCCGAATAATGATAAACGGAGGGTCATCCGATGTTTTGGGAAAATCCGCATTTGCAGGCATTGAGCGTTTGGGCGGCAAATGTCCTATGTTGATTATTGGGGCGCGAAATCCGTTTTCTTCTTCCGGTTTTGTTTTGGGAATGGGAAATAAGCTGCCGCTGAAATGTTTTCCAAGCTCGCTTTGCAAATCCTTCAGCAATGAAAAAGTATCTCTCACTTGGCCCCCATGAGGGCAAGCTGCTCCGCGCATTCCTCAACAAAAACTTTCTCAAATGTTTCCTGCGCTTTCTTTTGCAATTCTTCCGGTATATCAGTTTTTTCTGAAACAGCCATTTGTGGAATGGAGGCGGTGAAACGTTCATTTATTGGAAGGCTCATTACTTCCTCGTTTTCTCTAGTAAAAACTCCTCTGTGCCCACTCTTCATCTTGGCAAAAAATGAGCCGGGAAGGGAGTGAGCTTTTCCTAAAATATCGAATCTAACGCCTTCTTTTTTTTGGATAGCCCCGCTCATTTTGCTCAACGGCACTTGAGAACCTTTAAATATTAAATTTGCCGCTATTTGCCCTGTGAATACGCTCGCCTGTTCTATTTTCATTTTATATTCTTCATTATCTTTTTGAATATTCAACTCTTTTTTAACTTCCTTTCTCGCTTCTCTCCTCAACTTGGTGGCGGTTTCATTAACGGCATTTGTAATAGCTTGATTGAACCTGTGAGGTAATTCATTCAAAAATCTCTTTACTTGTGGCTCGTTGGCAAGTCCGACTGTTATATTTATCATGCCACCCTCCGCTCAAGAATTATAATCAAATGCGCAAGCGGTTTTTGAACATCGTAAACATACCACGGCTCGCCATCAAGCGTGATTTCTTCCGTGGGCGCAGGCGGGGGCTGCAAATCGCTGCGCTTGCAGATAATTTTTTTTCGCTGCACATTAACGCCTTCGGCCTCGCGAGCCTCGCCATCCAAAGCCGCGCTCTCCACTATCTTCAAAGGCTGGCCGTTCCAAGCGCAAACACGCCCGAATTCTCCCGTGTTCATAAACACGGAATCAAAATCGGTTTCTATTTGCGCTGCGAAATTCATTCATTTTTCCCCGCTGCCTGCGCTTGCGAAAGCATTTCTATTAGCTGGGCTTTGCTTGCGTTTGTTCTGTGCGAAATGCCAAGAATTGATAATTCCTGTTTAAGCTGGTCAATAGACATATATTCGAGGCTGTGCGGGTCTTTCAGTTCGTCACCGCTTTCATTGTCGGTTTTAGGCGAATTCGCTTGGGGTTCGTTGCTTTTTTTTTCTTCTGCCGCTTCCGCAGCTTCTGCGAAGCCCAAAGAAACAAGCCTTTCGGCTTGTTTCTCGGACATTTCAACAACATCGCCTTTTGAATATTTTTTTTTGTCATGGCGAACAGGGGCATTCAATTTTACTTTCATGCGGCCTCCATAACGTCCGCAACCAAGAACGCATCCACTTGGAACAAATTAGGCATTGGAGCGGATTCAAGCTGAATCATGCGCGCGGAGCCATCTTCTTTAATCCATGAAGAAGGGAAACGTGTCGTGGCTTGCAATGAATTTAAATTCTGAATCATTCCGTAGTGGAATTCGCAACGGGCATCTGCGGAGCCAAGCAGCACTTTTCCCGATGGCATCAAGGGAACATCCAAGCCGGTTACGGGGTCCACATACCATTCCTCATACGAATACAGTTCCACGGTTCCGCTTGGCAAACGCCATCTGCCGAAATAGCTCACGCCTTCGGGCAAATTGCTTTGCGGAGCTATCTCCGTCATCAGATAGCGCGTATTGTCGGCGCGTTCCTTGTTTTTTAGGTTCTCAATTATCGCCCAGCCTACATCGTGGCTCACAATGCAGTGGGTTGGTTGAATGCCGCACCGCTGGACTATCATGCGCCGCCATTCATCAACGTCCTTCATGGGGTCGCTGTTTTTCGTGTCGCTCCAGCAATCGGAGCCTGATAGAACAATTTTGTTTTTTCCGTTTTCGTAGCCAAAATTCACTTGCGTATCATAGCCCTTTCCCTTCACAATTACTTTTCCGGTAAGAAGCGCATCGGCGCACATTTTTTCCTCAAGGCGAACCAGGCGCGTTTCCAAATCCACCAAATCCTGCCCAAGAATGGCGGCGGCGCGGTCTCTGGGCGTTTTCGGCTGATACGGATTTTCGCCAATCATGCGAATCTGCGTGTCGGCTGGCCGCAATATTCGGGCTTCCTTGACGTATGCCGGTTTGGTCTCGCGAGTTTCATAGCCTTCGCGCTCAACAACCACGCCGTTGTGCATCGGATTCACGAACGCCGCTATGCGCCTTTTGCCCTTGTACAAATCAAATTGCACGGTGGGGGTTTCGTGCATAACCGCCGTGCGGAAAAATGTTTGGTGAAAAAATCGCTTCGGGGGCGAAATCTGCTGCAATGCCGCTGCCATTTTCTGCGGCTGGTACAAATCTGCAAAATTATTTACCATAAAATTCTCCTATCCATTGGATTCCTTGAAAAAAATTGAGTTCTGCCGCGCCGCCGTCAAATGGGTCTGCCAAGTGTCGGAGCCGCCGAATATGAGTTTCGTGCGGATAAATTCGCCCGTGAGATAAGCAGCGCCTGCCTTTGCGCCAGCGGTCGCATCCACATCTTCCATCAACACGCAATAAGGTGTTTCCGAGCCATCTTCCGCTGTGCTGTCCACAAGTTTGTATGTTCCGGTTGCGGTTGCTTTTCCAAGCACGCTTCCTTTCTTGAGATTTTGCCCGGAAGCGATGGTTGCTTCTTCCGTTGAATTTGGGAAATCACCGGCGAGAATTTCCTGCGGTTGCATTTGCCCTATTGTGTTTACGCCTAAATTAGCCATTGCCTTTCACTCCTTTCACTATTGCCTGAATATCTGAATTAAACGAAGTTTCCGTTGAGCCGGAATCCGCATCAGCGGAAGCCCTGATGCCGTCGAGAGCTTTCTTATCTTCTTTGTAGTCGGCGGCAAACCCGCTGGCGGCTTCGCCTCCGCTTTTGATAATTTTGTAAGCCAATTCCTCTGCCGAGCATGGATTGCCGTATTTCGCATCCTCAATAAGTTTTTTGCTGCCGGAGGCAAAATTCATGCCGTCTATGGCTTTGATGCGCTCGCGCTCCTGCGCTATGCCCTTTTCGATGCCGCTTTGCGCGATGGCGTTGTAAAGATTAGGATTTTGGGCAAGCAGTTTCGCCTCGTCCAACTCGCTGGCTGTCGGGCTGGCTGGATTTTTTTCTAGCGTTTTACTAGAAATTTTATCAGCTTCCGTTGCAGCCTCAATTAAATTTTTGTCAGAATTCATCAAGGTTTCTCCCATTTGACGCAAAGATACATTTTTCAAATCCAAGATAACGCCTTCCAAGCTGTTAAGCTCATCTGCCATTCCAATCTTAATCGCTTCCGCGGCAACAAACGTATCGCCTTGCCCAAATTTTTCTTCCACTTTTTTAGTCGTAACTCCTCTATTCCGAGCGACATCGGAAATAAATATGTCGGCCAAGTCATCCGCTTTTTTTTGAATTGATTCGCGGCCTTTTTCTGTTTTCGGGTCTAGCTGCTTGTTGGGGCTTTTGCTTGACACTATCTTGTAATCCCGATAGCCTTCGGCTTCTTTGGCCTTCGTGTCGTCAGTCCACGCGCATACAACCCCGATGCTTCCAACCAATGCGGTCGCATCAAGGCTTATGCTGTCTGCCGCGCTCGCTATCCAGTAAGCCCCGCTTGCTCCCAATGCGGATACATACGCCTTTATAGGCTTTACGCCTCTTGCGTTGTATATCATGTTCGCAAATTCATGTATTCCGGTGACTTGACCGCCGGGGCTGTCTATGTGCAAAACGATTGCCTCAACGGATGCGTCTTTCAATGCCTCGGAAAATTTGAGCGCGAGCGTTTCCACGCTTGTCGCGCCTGAAATTTCCGCAAACAGATTGGCGCGCGGGAATATAGGCCCCATCACATTCAGTATGGCAACGCCATCGCGCACGGATATATTGCCGCCTTCTTTTCTTGCGGCGGGAGCGGACAGCACCGCTTCGTAATCGCTTATGTTTCTTTGAGCTATGCCTAATACAAGCTCAAGCCCGTCAGCGGTTATTGCCCACGGCGTTTTCGCTATTGCCTGAACCACTTTGCTCGCCGGTTTTTTCTCCATCTTCTTTTTCCTCGCTTGAATTGTTTTGGTTTGTGTTTGATTCGCTTGGATGCCATCCGAATTTATCTTCTGTTCGCTTTTCTCCGGCTTGCGCCCTCACAATATCAACATAAGACATTCCTGATAGTTTTTGCGATTCGATATCTTGAGTGCTGAACCCGTATATCACGCGCAAATGAGCCGCATTGACTTCTTTGACTTCGTCTATCTGCCCTTGCGCGGGGCCAATCCAATACGCTCCCGAATATGCCAGCCGCTTGTAAGGGTCGGCCAAAAATCCCGGAGCATTGATGCGGCCTTTCAGCACCGCCTCGGTTAAAAATTCTTCGTAAATCGGCTGGCAGAAAGCCTCTATGAAATCTTCGCGCTCGTCAAGGCAATCTTTGTGGAAATCCAGCATGGCCGCGCGGCTTGCGCTGTAGCTGCTGCTGAAATGCTTTATCAGCACTTCGTAAGGTATGCCAAGAGCCATTCCTATCTGTTTTATGTTTGCCAAAAAAAACGGGTCAAACTGCGAGCTGGGGCGAACAGCGGAAATTATGTTCGCTTTTTCGCCGGGCGCGAAATCAACCCAAGTGCCCGCGCCAAGCTTGTAATTGTCGTTTCTGTTCCAAGGCTCTTTGCCCTCTTCAAAATTAAAAGCCGCATTGCTTAAAGTATCTTCCAGCGGGCGCTCAATGCCCACGGTGAGCAGCGAATTCACAACGGCGGCAGACAGCTCCGCAGCCGAGTAGCGGCTTATTTGCTTCAGCGTTTCAATCACCGGCGACAGAATAGGCTCGCCGCGCGTTTGCCCGATTCGCTCCACGCTCATAAGGTGCAGCACGTTTCTATGCCCTGTTTTTCGGCCATAAATAGGCACGCGCTGCCAAGCGGGGGAAATTTGCCGGAATGTTGATGCGGCGGGGTGCGGGGTGCGTATGTGTATGGCTATTGGGATGCCATCTTCGCTGCGCTCAATGCCGCCTGCTATTTCCGCTGTGTCGCCTAAATCGTTTGGGTTGCACACGCAGTCCGCATCTATTATCTGCACCCGCAAATCATAAGGCATACCCGGAAAAGGCTTCAAAGGAAGCAGAACAAAGCAGTCGCCCGCAATTCTTTGGGAGGCGAATGCCAGCTTTTGCAGGCCTGCGAAAGTAAGCTGCCTTGAAAAATCGCAATTACGGCTCTCGGCCCAAAGCCTGAACTCCTGCTGCGTTCTGGCTTGCCACTCCTGCGCCTGCTCTTCGCTTATTTTCAAAAAATCTCTGTCAATGGATGCTTGCAATCGCAAAGAGGAGCCAATAACGCCCTTGCGCATCGTGCGTATCGCGCCGCGCGCCGCCGGTTGGTTGCGCATAGCATCGTGGGAGCGGCTGCGCAAAGTCTGAACATTAGGCAGCAACGCTTCATCGGCGGTGGTGAACGCAGCCGATGCCCATTCCTTCAAAGACTGCTTGGATGATGCTCCTTGATACGGAGCGGAAATTTTTTCTTGGAAAAAATCGCCGTAGGCAGAAACGGCTTTGCTTTCCGCAAGCGTGAACAGGTTAGGTGTGGCGGCCATTGCGTTTATTTTCTTTCGCATCAGAAGTCCGCCGGTGTGATTTGCCTGAATATTCGGCGCGCGCCGCCAGCCAAGCCGTTTAAAATCTCTTGCCATTCCTGCCGCCCTTTGCGTATCTTATCCAAATCGGCGCGTGTCAATGACTGCCCGGCTATTTGGTAGGCTTGCCCCTGCAACACCGCCCGTTCCGCATTCAGATAGAGCGAAACCATTTCCCTCGCAAATTCGGGAGTTAAGCTTGCGGGATTGGCGCAAGCGTTTTCCGAGCCTGTTTGCGAATTTTTTTCCATAGCATTTTTTTCTAGCATTTGACTAGAAAATTATTTACCCGCCGGTTAAGGTTTACTGCTGTTAAGATATTAAACTAAATTTCAAGCTCTACGCCGTTTGAATATGAGCGTTTGAATGCCTGCTTTGGCTTTGCGTTTTGCGGCTCCGGCGCAACGGAATTTTCTTTGGATTCCTTGCTGGGCAAAAATTTCTCCCAGTCTATTTTCAGATGCCTAATCGCAACAATGCCGTACACCGCCAAATCCAGCGGCTCGTTCCGAGCGTTTCGGTCTTTGTGCCATTCGAGCCGCTTGAACCCGCGCCTGTAAACGGCCACCTTTTTTTCGCAAATCAGGCCTGCGTAGTATGCCGCATCGTAGCCCGTTTTTTCGTCCGCTGGAAAGTGGCAGTATCCGGGGCCGTGGGCATCTATTTGGAGGCGCGAATAAATAAGCTCCTTGGCCGCATCCGTGCCGCAATAGAATATGGCCGCCCTGTTTTTCGTGTTGCGCGAGGGCCGGTTCATTATCGGCTTGTTCGGGCTTGAATAGCCGCGCACGGCAAAAACCCTCATGCGCTCGCGGGGCTTCGTGTATGAGTAAACGGTGTCCGAGTTGTAGCCGCAGTCTATCATAACGCAGGCTATTTTTATTTCCGTGCCGTCAAGCCGCTTGTAGCTTTTGAGGCGCACTTCGTCAAGCCGCTGCCACACCGTTGGGAAATTTTTGTCATTTGAAATCAACTCCGAAGTGAAGCCTTGCACAGTTCCGTATTCTATTCCCCAGCTTTCTTCGTTTATTCCCCAGCCCTTCACTTCGTATTCCAATCTGTCTTTTTGCACATCAACAGCCATTGTCAAAATAAGAGCGCCGGGCGGCACCTCCGATACATACGGCTCTCTGCGCCTTTCCAGATATTCGTTTGCGATTTTTTCTCCGCTGCCTTCCCAGGGCAAACCCAAAACGGTGTTCATGAATGTTTTGCGTTTTTCCGGGTCGTTGCCTGCCTTCTCAAATTTGCGGGCCACCTCTGCCCACGATAGCCAGCCAATAGGCGAATACAAAGAACTCAAATGGAAGCCAACCCTGCTGTGGCCCGGATTGGTCGCAACCCATTTGCCTCTTTTGAGCATTTCTGTTTTGCGGTATTCCTCGATGCCGCCGCCGCAGTGAGGGCAGTAGCATATAACGGTTTCCGGCTTTCCCTTTTCCCATTGCAGATGCTCAAACTTCAGTTCAAAATATCCCGAATCGGGCTGGCCTTCCGAATCCGAGCAGTGGGGGCAGGGAAGCATATAAACGCGCATATCCGAATCGTTGTAAAGTTTCCACGCAGGCGAAGTTTCTTTGTAGGTTGGGGTGCTCAAATAAAACATTTTCGCGCGGGGATAGGTTGCAATGCGAGCGGCGACCAATTCCAGCGGGTCGCCTTCCTTGCCTGCGGAAAACGGGTATCGGTCTATCTCATCGCATATAACATTCCCTATGGGCATGGAGGCAAGCGAGGCCGGAGAGTTCGCGCCGCTGATAACCACATAGCCGCCGGGGTAAATTTTCTCCTGCAAGCTGCTCCCGTATTTCTTGCCATCGCCAACCTTCCCCCTTATGGCTTCGCATAGCTCAATGGATGGCGTTAATCGCTGCTTTGAGAATCTGGTTGCCATTCCGTCCGTGGGCTGCAAAATCAGAAACGGCCCGGGCTGCGTGTCGATGTTGAACATGAGCCAATTCAGCGCGCTTTCGGTTGCGCCAATCTGCGAGCCTTTGCAAAATATTATTTCCTTTGCCTTGCTCTGCGGGCTTAACTCCTTCATTATGTCAATCAGATACGGGGTGCGCTCGTTGCGCCACCGGCCAGGCGTGGATGAGCCGCTTTGGGGAAGCACTCTGTTGCGCTCCGCCCATTCAGCAACATCCATTTCAGGCATCGCCCGAAACACTTCAAAAAAGCCTTTCCAAAAAGGCTTATCTTCAAAATTCCGCATACAAGCGCAATAAACTACATTTTATTTTTATTCTGCGCCGCAGTTTTGGATAATTTCCCGCTTCAATATATTCGTTTCCCTGCTCAATTTCAAATGGAAATCGTGCTCGTCTGCCTCCTTCATTGAGGCGAATTCGGGGGCAAGCCTTGAGGCCCACGAATCTATAATGCCCATCATAACAGCCCCAAGCTCCGCGCCCTGCTTGTGCACGGCGGCTTTGTCTATAACTTTCCCGATTTGCAAGTCGTATTTCAATTTCTGCATTTGCGCCTTGAGGGTTTCGTTTGCGGCCTTGGCTTTGAGATACGTTTTTGCGTTGTCCTGCATTTCGGGGCTGCCGGTTTGCCTGCCCGATGGCCTGCCGCCTTTAAGCTCGCCCGGAAGCATTGCCGCGCCGTCCTGGAATTCAGCCATAGCAGCCGTTGCATCGTATTCTTTTCTCACGCTTGCAGGATTATACAGCGGCTCGCCTTTCTTGCTTTTGCCGGAGCTGGTGAAACGGCCTTGGCGAACACCCTTGGCAAACGCAGGAGCGCTCATGCCAAGCAGCTTCGCCATTTCATTATTGCCAACAAGTTTAGGCATGGAGAAAAAAATAGAAATTCATTTCTTCAGTTTTTTTATCAGCTTATAATTTACTATTGCAAATGGCGATGTAAATATAATGCCAACTATAGCAGTGGCATATTCGCCTTTTGATATGAAATCACAAACAACAAGAAAACATATAAGCGTCATAAAGCTCAATATAACAATTAGAATAATAACCACTATTTTGGCAAATTTTAAAAGCGGTTTTTTGGAGGATATTTTGGGTGAAATAATTTCAGGGTTGCGTGGTTCAGGTGCAGGCGGCTCCGCTTTCTTCGGAGTTTCTTTTACCGGCTCTTTGATTGATTGCTGTTCCAGCTTATTTTTTATTCTCTCAAAAATAATCTCTAACAATTTTTGAATATAGTCTGAACGCAAAGCTTTTACGTCATATCCATATTTACTTAAATATTTTTTGAACTTATTATATAAATCTGCGGTTTCAATAATAACATTATCAAAGTCAGGATATTTTCTTTTTATTAAATTGCGAATATCTGTTTCTAACTTTTTATTATTCAAAATAGAAGATGATATTGCGTTTCCTTTCAATTCCTCTAATGTAACTGGTGAATTAGGTAGTATATCCAATGATTTTCCCGCTTTGTTTGCAATAGGATTTTTTTTAAAGGTTTTTAAAAATCTTGCCTTTACTTTTTCATCATTCAAAATTTCTGAAATTATTTCTCCATCTTCCAATTTTAGAAAGCATTCTTTGCAATGATGCTCATCTTGACTATATAACCATTGCTCAAATTTTTTCGCATTGATTTCATCAGAAAAAGTTTTAGATATAATATAAGTTTTACGGCATATAGAACATTTAACTTCAAAATTCTTTTCAAAGCCCTTAAAGTCTTTATCATAAGTAATTTCTTCATCTTCGGATGCTATTTCTATTTTATCAATTCTAAAAGCTCTTAGCTCTTCGTTATTTAAGCAAATGGCTTTTAGATATTCGCCGTCTATTTTTCTAGGCACAATTTCCCGCACTGCTCCAGGCTGTGAGCCGCCATGATAACGAATTTTGATAACTTCACCCGTGCCTATGGCATCTTGCAGTATTTGACGTTTATCTTTCATATTCTTTTTCTTTATTTTTTATTTTTAAAATTAAAAAAAATTTCCAATAATTTTTTTTTATTATTATTTAAAACTTTACATTTTTTAATTTTATTGATTTTAAAATTTTTTATCTCTAAATTAGCAAAGCAATAAGCTTCTAAATATTCATTATCTATTTTCTTAGGTATTATTTTTAGTACTTTTGCGGAATTTAAATCATAATAATAGCAGATTTCTAAAAATTCACCATAGACAATAGCATATTGTAATTTATCTAAAATATTTTCGATTTTTATATATCTAACAGAAAGCAATAACTTCTTTTTAAAACGGGAATATGTTAATCTGTTAGTTGTATAATTCATACCTAAGTTAGGAGCATTTTCTTTGTTATCTATAATTTCTGGAATTAAATTTTCTTTTCCTTCATAGCTATTATCATCTTCGTCATCTTTTTTATCTTTTTTTATCTTTTTTTTCTTTTTATCTTTTTTTTCTGGAATAGCCCACCATTCTCCTGTGAATCCAAGATTTACAAATTGATTGCCTGCACAAAAACCTCCTGGCAAAGCTGAAAAACCAAAAGCATCTATGCCATTACCCATAGGCACGCCTTTAGTGTTAAACCAACCTTCTTTTGATTTTAACTGCTTTCCGGCGTAAAGAAAATAAATATCATTTAGCCTTCCTTTATGTGATAATATAATTGAAAATTTTGTAAGTTCATTCCAATCTGTGCTTATTGGCAATCGCCATCCTTTAGGGCATAATTGAACAGCATCATCCCAATTATAAAGTCGCCCGTATTTATCGGCATTTTTAGGGTTATTTTCATAACATTTAGAATTTGGCGAATTGTAATTAAAATTTTCTGCAAACCAAGTTTGGTATCCTATTTTTACAGTTTTATAAACTTTACCATCTCTAGGGTCGGCGAATGTATCATATTCCAACTTAATAGGTATAGGTAAATCAATATTTCTTTTTTGCACTTTTTTATTTTTTAAAACCATTTCATGGCAGAATATAAAGAATAACTCTGCTGCTTCTTCAAAATCATTAAAGTACAAATTATCAAATTCATTGCCATAATTTACAAAATAAGTATATGACCCATCATATTCGGAGCATTCCTTATTGAGATACAAGGAGCATTTCTTATTCCAAGTTCCTTTTTCTATTTTTTCATACATTGCAAAAATGTTATTTAATTTAAATTCAAATTCAAATTTTAAATCTAAGCCCTTCCAAAGTTCTTTGTACTTTTCAAAAATACTTGCGTATTCTTTCGGTATTGAAAAATCAAGATTCTTTTCTACTTTTGGCAAAATAATTTCAGGGATGTTTATTGCAGATGGTTCTGTTTTTTTAGGAGTTTCTTTTATCGGCTCTTTGAATGATTCGATAAATTCTTCATATTTTAGGTTTTTTAAACAACGTTTGCAATAATGGATATCTTGACTATATAGCCACTGCTTAAATTCTTCAGCTTCTGCTTTGTTATTGAAATTTTTAGATATGGTGTAAGTTTCGTTACATATATAACACTTTAATTCAAATTTTTCTTCAATGCTCCCTTTTAATTCTATGTTGTAATTGACCTCTTCACTTCCATAAGCTATTTCTATTTTATCAATTATAAAAGATTTAAACTCTTGACTAGTTATGCAATAAGCTTTTAGATATTTACCTTCAATTTTTTTAGGCATGATTTCTCGCATTGTTCCGGGTTGAGAACCGCCATTATAGCGGATTTTAAAAATTTCGCCCGTGCCTATGGCATCTTGCAAGGTTTCAATTATGCGTATTCGTACCTCCTCTGTAATTTCTTTTGCAGTTTCTTTGATTGATGCTTTATCCGGAAATTTAAATGATTGTTGTTCCTCAAATTTGATAGTATCATTTATTATGAGTTTATTTTTTGTATCATTTTTCGTATTAAAGTTCCTAACACTTGCATTTGTGCCATTGACAGCCATAAATAATACTCCGGGCTTTGATTTTAACAACAAATATACAAATAAACGTACAGAAACCGCCCTAGAAGGGCTTAAAACCGCCCTAAACCATTAACCCTCTTTAGTGGAGTGCTACAAGCCAAGAATCGAACTCGCATAGCCACCGTAGCCTAGGCCCTAGACGGTAAGAACCTATTTTTCAGCCCCAAAAACCGCCCAAAACCGCCCCAAAAACCCCCTCCTATCCGAGCCTTGGGGTGCAGATAGGGTGAAATTAGGTGCAGATAAAAATTTCTCTATACTGCCAACGGAGGCGGTAGTTATCGGCTTCGCTGGCAATCGGGGTAAAAAACGAGGGTGCAGATGGTGCAGATGAATATAGATGTTTTTTTTATCTGCACCTTTGAACGGAGGCGGTAGTTATCGGCTTCGCTGGCGATGGGGTGTAGATAAATCCGAAAACGGGGGCAAAACTTTAAAAGAGATATAAAAAGAGTTTTTTGTGGTTGTGATGCTATTTCTGTACGTACGCGCGGGTACACGGGTGCGTGGGTACGGTACAACATATTATTATTATTATTATTATTATATGAATGTATCTGCACCCTCTGCACCCTATCCGCACCGCACCCGATAATATAGGGGTTTGTTCAAGGGTGCAGATAGTGAATTTATCTGCACCCTATCTACACCCTATCTGCACCCAATGGGCAACGGAGGCGGTAGTTATCGGCTTCGTAGCGGGGTGCAGATAGCAGAACTGCTTATAGGGTGCAGATAGCGAATTTATCTGCACCCTTGAACGGAGGCGGTAGTTATCGGCTTCGCTGGCGATGGGGTGTAGATAAATCCGAAAACGGGGGCAAACTTCTAGAAAAAAACGAAACGCCCAAAGAAAAAGATTTTTTTCTGAAAAAGCAAAAAAAACTTGACATTTCCCGAAAAAAATTGTATATTTATTCTTACCATATAGGCATTTTATGAAGATTTTTTTAGAAATTGCTCCCTCGCCCCGCTATGTTTATAGCGGCATTCTTGGCCTATATGGTGTAGTTCGTCAATATTGGCGAGGGAGCATCCATGCGATTAGATTTTAAAGAGGTGAGCAAGCTGCTGCTTGCGGATGCGGTGTCGTATCTGCGGGAGTGGCTTCCCGATGGGGAGCTATCCGGGTGCGAATACACGGCCCTCAATCCTACGCGCCCGGATAGCTCCAAGGGGAGTTTTTGCATAAACGCCAAAAGCGGCGTGTGGGAGGACTTCGCAACGGGCGAGAAGGGCGGCGACTTGATTAGCCTGTATGCCTACCTCAACGGTTGCGAGCAGGGCGAGGCTCTGAAAAAGATAAAGAGCGAATACTCGCTGGGTTCAGCCGCTCCAAAACCGAAGGCAAAGGCAGGCAACACCATAGCGGAGGATGGCTGGGAGCTTGCGCTGCCGGTTCCCCAAGATGCCCCTGAGCCTCCCCAGCAAACTAAAATCGGCGAAGCCCTTCTAGCGCCGGACAGGAAATACGAATACAAGGATGCGGAGGGCAACACCCTCTGCTTCGTTTACCGTTTTGAAAAGCCCGAAGGCGGCAAGGATATTCGCCCACTCACGCTATGGCGTGACAATTCGGGGAAGCTGGCATGGAGATACAAGGCCATTCCGAGCAACCGGCCATTATACGGGCTTGATGCTCTTGCCCGTTACCCTGAAAAAACGGTGCTTGTTGTTTCGGGGGAAAAATGCGTTGATGCCGTGCGCTATTATCTCTCAAACAAATACAGCGATGAGGAAGATTACCCATTTGTTCCGACAACTTGGCCCAACGGCGACAAATCCATAGACAAGGCCGATTTCCGGGCCTTGCAAAACAGGGAAATTATCTGCTGGCCCGACAACGATGATTCGGGCAGAGAGGCCATGCGGTCTATTTGCGGCAAATACAGCGGGATTTTGCTGAATGTGAAGCGGGAGCAAGATGACGATGGCTGGGATGTTGCGGACTTGGTTATGGAAAACCTTGAAAATCCCGAATTTGACTTGGCGAAATTCATACACATAGAGGTTGGCAAACAGGATAGCCATTCGGTGAATTTGAAAATGCCCGTTCCAAAAGCCATATTCCCGTACAAAACCCCGAAGAAAAAAATTATATCAATAGAAGATAATTTGCAAGCGATGCTTGACTACTACCAAATGGAAATAAGCTACAACGTAATCACGAAAAGAATAGAATACAAAAAAAATGGCGTGCCCCAAAACAGCCCCGATGCCGCAAACGATTTTTACGCCAATGTCAAAGGCCTTTGCTCGTTAAACGACTTCCCCAAAGGGGATATAAAAGACTTCTTGCCGTGCCTTGCGAACCAAAATAATGTCAATCCGGTTTTGGATTGGATTAGGGCTGAAAAAACGACCGTATTTCGCACAATTGGCAGGATCATTGCGATAGCATTTACTGCCTTCAACATCGTAATTCAAATTCTCCGCCATCCAAGTTTGAGTGCCTATGACTACGGTCTTGTATGTCTGGCCTTCATAGGGCAAGGAGCCGTAGGAACCGGTATAGTCACCTCCCAATGAACTTGAACTCGGAACTGACGAACTGCTACTCGGCACAACGCTTGACGAACTGGGCGAAGCGGACGAGCTGCTACTTGGGGCAATGCTGGAAGAAATTCCCTGTTCGCCGGACGAACTGCTTGGCTCAACATCACCGAAAGGACAGCTATTGCTCGGTATTCCCCCGCCGGGACAATCTATATAAGGGCCAGCAAGGCACACTTGAGCCTCAATATAAACGCAGTAGCTATAACTCTGCAGGTCTCCACCGCCACCATCGGAAGAACTGGAAACATTGCCTTGAGTGCCTTCGCTTGAGGAAGACCCGCCATCGCCTCTATCGTCCGACGAGCAGGAAAAGGTGAATACCATAGCAAGCACAAGGCCTGCCGTAAGCAAAATAATTTTAACGTTCTTCATGAGAACCTCCCGCTGTTGAATTTTTTCCCTTTCTCTTAGACACCCTGCCCGCCTGCATAGCCAGATTCCGTGCTTTAAGCTCGGCAAGCCAAGGACCAAGACCCACTTCCACATGGGGAGCGTATTTGCCCTCCAAATCCTGAGGGTTGTGCTTCTGCACCAAGTCCTTGAACTCGGTGTGGAACTGGAAATGCGTGTCGTTACGCAAGTGCCTAAGGTTGATTTTGTTAATTTTCATCGGTGACACTCCTTTGTTTTAGGTTGAAATTGTAGCCTGCAAGCCTGCGGGAAGGCAGAACAGAACGGAAATGTGCCCCTGCACGTGTGCAAGGTTCTGATTTGGAGCGAATAGATATCTCTTTTTATGACATTGTTTAGACAAAGCCGCCTAAACACGCCCTGCCTGCCCTGCGAGGCCTTTTATTATGATGTATATGGTATTCTCCATTTGAGATTAAATATAGAAAAATAAATTGGTTATGTCAAGGGATTGGGGGCCATTTTTCCACAAACAAATTAGAAAATTCAACAAAAATAGCAGCAAAAAACGCATTTTTGCCGTTTTCTATTGACAAATCCGCTAAAAATTGCTATATTTGTACGCTTATGAAAAATATAGAGAAGCATCGCAATATCGGAATTTCCGCACATATAGATTCCGGAAAGACTACTTTAACAGAACGCATTCTGTTTTACACAA
>Ga0182466_11591_pt1 | contig 20563 bp, 12 predicted proteins | sample TergutMp193P3_FD_120795 | JGI IMG/M metagenome (GOLD analysis project Ga0182466, IMG submission 120795) | reverse complement strand
TTTTTTCGCGGCTTGCTCCGGAAGACAAGCAGTTTATAAAGAAAGTCGGAATTTTTTTGACGGTTTTGCTCATTTTGAGCGGAGGCGCCTTTTACTATTATATACGTTACGGAAAGGGGGTTGTAGAGAAACTGGAAGAAAAAATCACGCAAACCGAAATCCCGGCAGATTCAACTAAAGATACTATTAAAAATACAGATACCAGCACAATGACTTTTGATATGCCGGCAAGCCCGGAAGTTCCGGATTATGAAGAACCGCCGCCCGTTGTTGAACAAACGGAAAAAGACCCCTTTGACGAAGATTTTGACGGACAAGCGCATTTGGAGCTGATGAGGCAAAATGCGAGCAAGTACAACTATAAAATGGCATACAGGCACGGAGCCAGGATTATAAGTGCCCTTCTTGCGGATCCTAAGCTCAGCATAGAATGGGGGCATATTCTGCTGGAAGCGGGCAAACCGCAGGAAGCTGTTTTAGTTCTGCAACAAATAGCCTCAAAAGATACCGTTAAAACCGAAGTTGCCATAGATATGGCCTTTGCCATGCTGCGTTCCGGCAACGCAGACGGCGCAATAGAATTTTTAGACGAAAAAATGAAAAACAGCAAGGATATGAATTTGCTGGCTGCAAAAGCCGCTATAATCGGAGAGCATCCGGACATGGCAAAACGCGCTGCCGCCGGGCCGATTTTTTCAAAATACATGAAAAACAAGAAACTTTCTCCGGATGCGGATTATTGGTACGGCAGATTTTTGATGCAAAGAGGCGATTATAGAGATTCCAAAATTTATTTGGAGCGGGCGGCAAAAGCAAAACCCAATGAACCGCGTTACATAGCAAGGCTTGGCATGGCTGAGTTCTATCTTAAGCGAGATTCCGATGCAGAGGTCCTTTACAAAAAAGCCCTGCAAATAAATCCTTATGACTATAACACATGGTTCAACCTGGGCGAACTCTATTTGAGCGTGGCAAACGAAAGCAGTTTCTCCCCGGAAATACGGCAAAAAACCCGTAAGGCTTTTGAAGCCTATTTGAAAACCTTGGAACACGACTCTCTCCATGCAAGCGCAAATTATCGTATTGGGCTGATATTAAACGGAAATGGCCAGCATAAGGAAGCTATTAAGCATTTAAATATCGCCTTGAATAAAACACCCCGCGACATTCCCATAATGCAGCAGCTCAGTTCCGCTTACATAAAAATCGGCGACACTGCGCAATCCGTGAGTTATTTAGACACAATTTTGCAAATAGACCCGTTTAATAAAATAGCTGCAAGTGAATTCAATAGAATTGTAAAGTTGAGAATGGAGAATAACAAGTGAACCGGAGTTGATATGAAAGGCATAGGCAATGTCACAAAAAAGGATTTGGTGAGCGAGATTTCGTCCAGGACGGGGTTACCGCAGATTGAAACCAAAAAAATAGTGGAATGTTTTTTGGATTCGGTTGCCCGATCTTTAATTGAAGGAAACAATATTGAGATTCGCGGCTTTGGGCGTTTTAAAATTCGCAGTAGAAACGGCTACAAGGCACGTAACCCCCGCACCGGAGAGCCCATAGAAGTGGAAGCCGGAAAAAAACCGGTATTTGAACCCAGCAAGGAACTGAAAAGGGTGTTGAACAAAATCTAGGATAAATATTCTTCGCACTCAAGCGCAGCTAAACAGCCGGAACCTGCGGCTATTATGGCTTGCCTGTAGTGCGGGCTTTGAACATCTCCGGCGGCAAAAACCCCCGGAACATTGGTTTTTGTGCTGCCTGCTTGCGTAACTATAAATCCCTGTTCGTCAAGTTTTAATTGACCGCCTAAGAATTCCGTGTTGGGGTTATGCCCAATGGCGTAAAAAAATCCGGAAATTCCGAGTTCTGTCTTCTCGCTTGTAAGGGTATTTTGCAAGATTACGGATTCCAATAATTTGCTCCCCTTTAATTCTACCGGGATGCTGTTCCACATAACCTTTATTTTCGGATTGTTTTTAATTCTTTCCTGCAAAATCGGGCTTGCTCTGAATTTATCTCTGCGATGGATTATCACAACTTCGCTTGCGAATTTGGCAAGGTGCTCCGCCTCACCCATTGCGGTATCGCCGCCGCCAACGACGGCTATGGTTTTATTCCTGAAAATGGGCAGAGCGCCATCGCACACCGCACATGCGGAAATCCCTTTTTGCCAAAATTCCTTGCTGCCGGGTATATTCAAGGTTTTTGCTGTTGCTCCGGTTGCAATAATAACGCTTTTTGTTTCTGCTTTTTCGCCGTTTTCCAGTGTTAATGTGAAGGGATGTTTTGAAAAATCCACCGAGCAAACGGTTTCCGTAACTATGCGAACCGAATTTTTCAAGGACTGCTCGCGCATTTGCGTCATAAGCTCGTTTCCGGTTATTCCGTTTTCAAAACCGGGGAAATTCTCTATTGTTCCGGTGGTAGTGAGCTGCCCGCCTGCAGCGATGCCCCCGGCCATAAAACCTTCAAACATAAGCGGCTTTCTCTCCGCCCTGCCCAAATAAATCGCAGCAGTATGACCTGCGGGCCCTGAACCTATAATTATTGCTTCTTCCGGCATTTTGGTTAATGTAGAAAACTTGGATTTAAATCAAAAATTTATCAGTGTTTACTATATTTTGTATCCTATGAATCTGCTATTCTTATTATTTTGCATTGCCTTATTGCCGCAAATGGCAACGGCGGCAGTTTGGAACAGCGACACCAGAGCCGCATTGAAGAGAATGACGGTGCGGGTCAATATAAACTATGACAATGACTCTTACAAAGGCCAGCTTATACACGGCAACCGTGAAGGATTGGGTATGTATATGTGGACAAGTGGCGATTATTATTTTGGCAGCTGGTCTGGTGGCGGCAGAACCGGCTATGGGATATATTTAGCTCGTGAAGGCAATGCTTTGAACTATAGCAATAATTGCGCTGCTTATACAGGCAATTGGTACTCCAGCAATCAGTCTGGCAAAGGAACTTGCTATGACAAAAACGGCAATGTCATTTATTACGGTGATTTTTCAAATGGCAAACCTACAGGAACTTATCCCTCAACCGGCGATTATTCCGAGTATAAGTTTCAAACATTGTCTTGGGATGACGGCGCTACTTATGTAGGCGAAACGAAAAACGGAAAGCGTCACGGCTACGGCATTTATGTATGGAAAAGCGGCGATTCGTGGTTTGGTTTTTGGGAAGACGGGGGAAGAGGGGGCAACGGCATATATTTGTCTTCTGATGCGGAAAAGTGGCTCACGCATAACTGCGACGGCGATAATTGCTCAAACCTTTCCAGCATTTGCACCCATTGCTATGGAAGCGCCAAGCATAATTGCCATAACTGCAACGGTAGTGGATACATTCAATTTATGACTTATCAGTATGTCTATGGTGTTCTTGTGCCTCAATGGGTTAATGCGCCTTGCGACGTATGTTTTGGGCAAGGGGTGTTGAAGTGCAGCAATTGCAGTGGAATGGGCAAAGTTGTTCATTCGTATTCTTCGCCTGTTATTCCAAAGAGCCTTACCGAAAAGACAGCAAAGCCCGCCCAAGATTATAGAATCGTAAAGCCCAGCAAACAAAACGACTACGATGCTACCATTTTCACCGACCCTAGAGACAGCAAAAAATATAAAATCGTGAGAATTGGCGAGCAGAGTTGGATGGCACAGAATTTGAATTTCAACGCAAGCGGCAGCAAATGCTATAGTAACAATTCGGCAAACTGCGAAAAATATGGGAGATTGTATAGTTGGGCTACGGCTAAGAATGCTTGCCCCGGAGGTTGGCATTTGCCAAGCAAGAGCGAGTATGAAGCTTTGGATAATGCAGTTGGCGGTGAAAATGTGGCAGGAACAAAACTGAAAGCTAAGAGCGAATGGAATAACAACGGCAACGGCACAGACTATTACGGCTTTTCGGCCCTGCCGGGCGGCAACGGCAATTCGGGCGGCAGTTTCAGCAGTGTCGGTGAGTACGGTGGCTGGTGGAGTGCTAGCGAGTACAGTGGCAACGATGCCTACTACTGGGGTATGTACTACCGCAGCAATGACGCAAGTTGGTTCCGAGAGCGCAAGTCCGGCCTGTACTCCGTGCGTTGTCTGAAGGACTGAGGTTTACTATGCCACAAACTCCCATCACCGACCCAAGAGACGGTAAAATATACAAGACCGTAAAAATAGGCGAGCAGGTTTGGATGGCCGAGAACCTGAATTTTGACTGCCCTGGGTCAAAGTGTTATAGCAACGACCCTAAGAACGCAGAGAAATATGGCAGGCTTTACGATTGGGAAACGGCAAAGAAAGCTTGCCCGCCGGGCTGGCATTTGCCGACTAATGATGAATGGCAAACTCTTGTAATTTTTGCAGGGTGGGAAGACATCGCCGGAAAAAAGCTAAAGGCGAAAAATGGCTGGAGTGAGAATGGCAACGGCACAGACGAGTTCGGCTTTTCGGCCCTGCCGGGCGGTCTCGGCTTTTCGGATGGCAGTTTTGAGGGCATCGGCTACCGCAGCCTCTGGTGGACTGCCAGCGAGATCAGTAGCTACGACTGTTACTTCCGGGGCATGTACCACGACAGCGACCGTGCGGACTGGGAACGCGACTACAATTCCGGTTTTTCTAGTGTTCGCTACATCCAGGACATTTTTCTATATTAAGCTCCGCAATGGAAAATAGAAGCGATAAAATGATTTACGGAGCCTCTGGTAGAGGCTCTATCATAGTTATGCCTGCACAAATTAGCAGTACTTGTATCACTCGAAGTTGGGCACAAAGCAGGTTTAAAAGTTTACATATCAAGAGACAACGGAGGGGCAAGGTAACAAACCTTGCCTTTTTTAATTTTAAGGTACCACTACATTCAATTGAGCCGGAGCATTTATGAATTTAATTGCAAACACAGGTATTCAGTACTTTACTATTCCATTAGAAATTGACTTTAACGATAATTTCAAGATGTATTTTCATGAATGGTTCGATATTGAAGATGAATCGCTAAAATTGGAAATCGCCCACAAATTTTCCGAAGATGAAATTTATGTAAAAAAACACGATTTATTTTTGCTTGGTTATTTGACCGGCGGTAAAGTAGGCCGTTTTGAAGAAGATGGCAAATTCAAAGCCTATAAGTGGGAAGACATCAAAGATGATTTTTTTTCGGAAGGATATGAAACTATTATCCCTATGGAAACCGAAGAAGGCGGGGCGGACTGTTTTCAAATGACACTTAACCGTTGTCGTTGGGAAAAGCTTGAAAACCGTTGGCTGCCATTTCCGTTTTTTAAATTAAAGGGAAACGGGCAATCGGATTTTGGGCCTATAAACTGGTGTCGCTTTAAATTAATTCCCGATACTGCTGCTACTGTCAGCAATGTTAAAAAATATAATCTGCTTTTGGCTTTCGATACCCGAACAATTTACGAGGGTGAAGGTTACGAAGAGGAAGATTTACAGGAAATGCCTGTCTTTATTAACGAAGATTCAAAAGATTTTGCTTTGTGCGACAACGAATTTTCATTGCTTGATTTTTGCACAAAACACATTTATAAGGATTTTGCAAGTGATTCCACAAAAGAAATTGACTGCGATTGGGTTGATGAGATTCTGTTAAAATATTTTCATAACTGTACAAAAGAAGAGTTTGAAAATAAAAAGGTGAAGAAGCCGAAAATGAATTATATAGCTCAATTCGTGTTTATCAACAAGTATATTCAACAATTGAAAATACTGCCAAAAATAACTTTATATTCCGATAAAAATGTAGAAATCGGCGCTGTGGATTTGCTTGTTGACATGGGAAATTCTCGTACTTGTGCCGTTTTATTTGACGATAGCAAATTTACTGATGTAGAGCCGTTGCAATTGCAGAATTTTTCCAATCCACTCAAAAATGGAGAACTTAACCGCTATCGCGATTCCTTTGATATGCGTTTGGCGTTCCACGAAGCCGATTTTGGCGGATGCCTGAAAAAAGGAAGTTCGCAATTTACTTACCCAAGCATGATACGGCTTGGAATAGAGGCAAACGAGCTGATACACAAATCCGTAAATCAGAACACGGGAATAGAAAAAATCACTACTTTTTCAAGCCCTAAACGTTTTTTGTGGGACAACAAACCTCAGCAAAAGGAATGGAAATTCGTGACTTTGCCTGACGAACAGAGCAAACCGGTTAGAATAAAAGGCATTTCGGAACAGTTAAATTCCGATGGCTCGTTAAATATAGAAGGCATTGGCGGAATTGATAAATCTTATTCCCGCAAAGCACTGATGACTTTCGGTTTTATTGAGATTCTGGCACAGGCAAAAATGCAGATCAACAGCTATGAATTTCGGCACAAATGGGGTTGGGAAAACAAACCGCGCAGCATAGTTCGCATTATTATTACCTGCCCTACCGCAATGTCGCGGGTTGAACAAATTGCCCTGCGAAAATGCGCCGAGGATGCCGCAATCATATTAGATCGCTTTTATGCCGGAACCTATACAGAAGAATTGGATGAAAAGGAAGCGAGAAGTAAAGTTCGGGTTATTCCTTCGGTAAAGAATTTGCAAAGAACCGATGAACGCAATGAATGGATTTACGATGAAGCAACTTGCGCGCAATTCGTGTACCTGTATGCTGAAATTACTAAGCGTTATCGGAGTAATTGCCAGGAATATTTTGATTTTTACGGAAAAAAGCGAAAAGATTTGGATGGTTACAATAAAAAATCGCTGACAATCGGCTCGGTAGATATAGGCGCAGGCACAACCGACGTGATGATTGCCGCTTATAAATACAATGATGCGGGACAATGCAAATTAACGCCTGTACCGCTTTTTTGGGAAAGTTTCTACATTGCCGGAGACGATTTATTAAAAGACTTGATACGGAAACTTGTAATTGAAGGGCAATATGCCGTTATACAAAAGTATTTGATAGCAAGTGGAGCAAACAGAATTGCGGAAAAAATTCATGGCTTTTTTGGCCCCGATGATGCCTTGCAAGACATTACCCGCCGTCAAATTCGCAGCGAATTCAATTTGCAGGTTTCCGTTCCAGTGGTATCGCATTTTCTCGAATTGCTGAACGAAAACAAAGTGGAAAAGGGAACCTTTGCTTTCAACGATATTTTTGCAAACAACGAGCCAACCGAAAGAGTATCGGAACATTTTAAAAAACATTTTGGCTTTGAGATTGAAGATTTGCAATGGAATTACGACAAGGATATTGTTTCAAAAATTGCAGAAAGCATTTTTGATGCCTTGGTCGGCAAGATCTCCACTATATTGTCGTATTATGGTTGCGATATCGTATTGCTTTCCGGCCGCCCAACTTCACTAAAACCGCTTGCCGATTTGTTTTTGAAATATTATGCCGTTTCTCCCAACAGGCTGATAACTTTGAATAATTACCGAATAGGCACCTGGTATCCGTTCCACGATGGCAAAGGGTTTTTCAGGGATGCAAAATCTATTGTTGCTGTTGGCGCAATGATTGGCAATTATGCTTCCGCAAGAGGCGGTTTAGAGGGGTTTTCATTGGATTTAAGCGAGTTAATAAAGAAAATGCAGCCTACAACCGAATATTTTGCCGTATCCGAAAATAAGGAAGCGTTTATCAAACCCGAACTGAACAACGCTACGATAGAAGTGACAAAATTGCCTCTGCGGATTTGGACCCGTCAGTTAAATTCTCCGTCATATCCTACCCGTCAGTTTTATGTGCTTGATTTCAACCTTGATAAGATTGAAGAAAACATGAAAAACAGATTGGAACTGGAAAACGATAATAAAGGTGAAATAAAAGCTGCTGTTCACAATGAAATCGGACGATTGCGAAAATTAGCCCCATATAATATCAGTATTGTACGTGAAAATTATCTGGAAGACAAAGAAACTTTGAAAATAGAATCTGTAGAAGACCGCAATCGCGAAGATTTACCCGCTGTTTATTTCATGTTACAAGTACAAAGCATGAGTGAAAACGAAAATTATTGGCTTGATTCGGGAGCGTTTGAAAATTTGAACCCATCATCAGAAGGAAATCACAATGGAGCAAAAAATAAATACTCAACTTGAAATAATTGAAAAATCCATAAAATGGGTAAATAAAGCGGATTCAATGCGAGGCGCAAAAGGAGAAAACGCCTATCGCAAGCTTGTCAATTTTCGTCGCAAGCTGAACCGCAAAAAATTTGCTTTGGAAGGTAATCCTGCCGCAGCAATGTATGGAGAAAGTCAGGCTGGCAAATCCTATCTTATCAGTAGCTTATTGTCGGAAGCAGGTAAACCATTCGGCATCACAGACAAAAACAAAGTTGTCCATAATTTCATTGAAGAAATAAATCCTCCGGGTGGCGGCTCGGAATCTACAAGTTTGGTTTCGCGTTTTTCGGTAAATTATAAACCTGTAAATCAAAATTTTCCGGTAAAAGCCATTCTGCTTTCACCTGCTGATATTGTTTTGGTACTTTGCGATAGTTTTTACACAGATTTAAAACCCGTTCACGAACTAACCTGGCAAACCGAACAAATTAATACGGAGATTGACAAGCTGAAATTATATTTGCAAGGCAAACAACAGCAACAAAACGTCTTAAACGAAGATAACGTACTGGATATGCAGGATTATTTTAAAGACTATATTCCAAAAGCGAATAATGTACTTAATTCTTGCTTTTTTGCCGAAATTTCGCTATTGATTTCCAAAGCAAAACCAAACGAATGGAAAGATATTTTTTCGTTATTATGGTATAAAAATGAAAAATTTACATCGCTTTTTGACAAATTGATTGCAGAATACGAGAAACTTAATTTTTCCAATATTGTTTATTTGCCATTGGAATCTGTTTTGTATAAGCACGGGACATTGCTTGATGTGAAACGCTTGAAAGAAATTTATGAATCGCCCGATAGAATAGAATCTGATTATAAAGAAGATACAACTGTTTTGTGCGGAGAATGCGAAATCAATTTTGCAAAATCGTATTTGTGCGCTTTGTCTGCCGAACTGGTTTTCAGTCAGCCAGCAACATTGCTTGAAAGCAAACCGTTTCTGAAAGAAACCGACTTGCTTGACTTCCCGGGCGCACGTTCTCGCCTGACTTTGCCGCAAAATGAAGTCAAAACCGAAATTATTCCGGAATTGGTATTGCGTGGAAAAGTAGCATATCTTTTTAACAAATATTCCGATGCCGAAAAAATCAATGTTCTGCTTTTCTGTTCTAAACACGAGCAACCGGGGCAGCGAGCAATGCCTGAAATGCTGGATAACTGGATAAATAGAATTGTCGGCGAAACACCTGAAAAAAGAGAAATTTTTGTCAGCAAGTCAAAAATTCCGCCTTTGTTTATTATCGGAACTTTTTTCAATGTAAACCTGCAATACAATCCGCAACTAGATAAGACTGGCGATGATACTCAGTTAAACTATCGCTGGTATCAACGCTTTGAAAATACGCTTGCAACGCAAATGTTAAATACGAAAATTTATCCGTGGTTTGAAAACTGGACAACTTCCAATTCAAAATTCCAAAATATTTTCCTGTTACGCGACTTTGAAAAATCAGATACCATCAGTCATATTTTTAAAGGGTACAACGAACACAAAAAAGAATTGGAAGAAGTTATCCCTTCAGGCTACGCTGATTTCAAAGATAAGCTTCGCGAGTCCTTTATAAACTACGATTTTGTAAAACGCCATTTTGAAAATCCCGCCGAATCGTGGGACGAAGCAGCAAGCATTAACAAAGACGGTACAAAATTGATTATCGACAAGCTTACGATTGCGGCGAATAATATTGATATTGCCCGCCGCGAAAAAACAGTAAGGGAACTCAATGCCATTACGCAAGATATTCTGGGCTTGCTAAAGGATTATTACAATAGCCCCGATAAGGCGGAAAATCTATTGCGGGCAATAAGAAAGGCAGGTGTTATTCAGGCAAAGCTAGCTTCTGCATTTGGAGCAAATCCCTATTTCTTCGGAACTATGATGAAGGAATTGATGTTGAGCCAAAGCGATATTTTCGCAGTGTATCTCAAAAAAATTCGCGACATTGAGCGTCGTGATATAGTAAGCATGGACAAATACAACGGACTTCGCTTAAAAGTGCCTGAACTTAATCCCAAAGATACTTTTGAAGCCAATTTGGAACGTTTGCGTGTTAAATTTGAAATGCAAACACTAAAAGAGTGTCAAGATTTTTTTGAAAAAGAAGAGGGAATTAATTTGAATGAATTGTTCTATGGCAACTCCGAACGCGTAAAAAATTTCTCGCAAGTACTGGCAGATGCGCTGGAAGTTTACTGGTTTGAACATCATATGCTTGAAAATCAGCAAAATCTTGCCAATATATTTTCCGCAGAAGGCTTGAAGGACATTCAAGCCATGCTACGCCGCTTGTTCGAAAAATTGCAAATTTCAAAAATCATTGCGGAAAGAACCAGGCATTACGTTGATGGCTACCGCAATATTGAAGACGTTTATGAAATGATTGCCGATATCAGTACGGAAATTATCAACAGGTTTATCAATTCCGTAGGATTGGAGTATTACGATGAATCAAACTTTAACGATCTGAAAAATGTACGAGACAATATCACCAAGGAACTGTCCTGGGAACACGATGATCTGAAGTTTGAACAAAATTCCAAAGAAGAAGCCGCCCAATTGATAACGGATATGGGAAATTTATCTGAATTGTTAAATCAGAATCCTCTTCCGGCAAAGGCAAAACGATTGCCAAACTACCGTAGCTATATAATGTGGAGCGATTTGTTGAAAGCGGGATTTGTTACGGCAAGCGGCGTGCCTGATTACGACCCGATTGCGAATGAAGAGTTGGGAAAAATTCTGGAGCAATGTCAAACAATTAACTATTAGGAAATTATGGCAAAAATAGAAAAACTTTGCAGCACGGCACAATATACGACATATTTTAAAGATTTTCAAAAATATGGCGAATTTGATTTATTCAAGCGCTTTGATGATATTGAAAATATTGTAAATAAGAGGATTGACGAAAAATACCGTCATTTTTTGGCAGAGCCATTTATTGAGGGCGATTCCATCAATTGGTATTCAAAATCTTACAAAGAAACCCCGCAACACTTGTTGGAATTGCAGGGCGAAGATCGCTCAAAATATGAGCAAATCAAAAACGAAACGCTTAATCATTATAAAGGTGTTGCAGATTCGCTCCGAAATGAAGGCAAAAGCCGCGAAGCCGAATGTTTTGAAAACGCAATAAAATTCATCAATGATGATTTTATATACTGCTTTGACAACAAGACTGTTCTCGGCGTTTGGGGAATGCAATTGAGAGACAATGTAAGAAAATCAATGGGTGTTGCCGTAAAAGATACTTTTGTGAAGAAAAAGAAACCGCTGGAATCATCTGTTGTTGACAAACCGCCACAAGAAGTTAAACCTGAAATACAACCGGATAAAATCGTTAAATCCGAACCCCCAAAACCTCCAGAACCACCTGTTGTTAATATTAAAGAAGAAAAACCCTCTTTGTGGAGGCGTTTCAGGCTTTGGTTTACAGATAAAGGCTGTTTTAAATGGCTGCTGTGCTTGCTATTATTGTTATTGCTTTTACTATTATTCTGTTGGTTATTCCGCAATTGCAGTGGTAATACTGCTGCTCCGATTCCATATCCGATAGCGGACAAACCTTGGATTCACGATGACCCGCGAAGTGGCAAAGGAGGGATTTACAATCCGGGCGATCCTTACAAGCCTGTGCCAACGCCACCCGAATACCGCGAAGTGTTGCCGCCTAATCAAGGCGTTTTGCCACCGGTAGATACGGCAGAAATTATCCGCAACCCTGAAAATCCTGCAATTATCGGCAATCGCTTGAATATTCTGATGGAAAACGAAGACAAATCCATAATGGATTTGGCAAAAGATTTTAAAGCGAAATATCCCGATGATAAATACAAAGTTGTGTATTACGATGATGTGGTAAAGCGTATGCAAATAGAAGTCCCCACTGAAGAGCGAGCGCAATTAAAACAGGAAATTCCTGCCAAGTTTGCACCCGAATACGAACTCTTTATCTTTGACGAGGCGTTGTTTGAAACAAATTATACACCCAACGACCCTGCTTTCAATGACCAGAACAAGTCATGGTACTTAAAAGCGATAAATGCACCGCAGGCGTGGGATATTATCAAGAGCCGCAACGGAGGCCGATGCCTTACAGTTGCCATAGTTGATAATGGTTTCAGTTTGGAGCATCCCGAGTTTAAGGATAAAGTTGTGATGCCGTACAATGTATGGCTGCATTCAAACGAAATTTTTCCCGCAGAGGTTGACCACGGCACACATGTGGCTGGCACAGCACTCGCAATTATGGACAACGGAATAGGCATTTCCGGCATTGCCTCCGAAAGCGCTTTTATGCCCATTCAGGTGAAAAACAAACAGGGAATGATGACAACCACCTCTATTTTGGACGGCGTTTTGTACGCACTTTATCAAGGTGCGGATGTAATCAACATCTCACTCGGACCGATGTTTCAGGGCACCTTGCCGGAAAATGTACAGCGCAATATACAAGACAATCATTTCAAAGAAGAGGAACGCTTGTGGAACGAGGTAATGAAAATTTCCAACAAACACAAGGCAATCATTGTAACGGCAGCAGGTAATGAAAATATGCTTGCAGGCGTTGACCCGATGAATCGCCCAAAGAATTTTATTATTGTTTCTGCAGTGGACAAAAATAATCGCGAATATAGCAAGGCTGGTTTTAGTAATTATGGCGATTACTCCACCGTTTCTGCCCCTGGAGTTGATATTTACAGTACCGTTGGCAAAGACAACTATGGGGCAATGAACGGAACAAGTATGGCCACTCCGATTGTAAGTGGCGCGGTTGCCTTGATGAAAAATTTGAATGAAGAACTTACCGCCGAACAAATAATTTGCATTTTACAAAGCACGGGTTTGGCGGCAGACGGAAAAATCGGCAATGTAATTCAATTGGATAAAGCTTTGCAAAAAGTAATGTCCGGCGAATTTACTGATTGTGAGAGTCGCCCCGAAACACCTTCAACTGGCGATGTACAAGTGCTTTTAAGTTGGGAAAACTACAACGATTTGGATTTGGCTTGTGTTGACCCTTCTGGAGATAGGGTTTGGTTCAAAAACAAGCGAATCCGGAGCGGCGGAATTCTTGAAATTGATATGAATGTAAAACCGAACGACAGTAAAACCCCTATTGAGAATATTTATTGGCCGCAAGGCAGTGCACCAAATGGCACTTATGGAGTTTATCTATGGCTTTACAAGCAACATGAAGCTAATATTAACGAAACCTCCTACAAAATTTTAGTAAAGTATGGTGACAAAACCGAAGAATTTACAGGTAAAATAAAAATTGAAGACGGGCCCGTCCATATTACCACTTTCACTTTGGGAAACGCAAATGCTCCGCCTTCCAACAGCAGGCGGGATGAACTGTTGCGCGAGCGAGAAAAATTGCAACGGAAGATTAATGAAATTGATAATGAGTTGTCAAACTTAAAACAAAAGGGAAGGAAATCATGAATCAGTCAAAATTTTCATTAGCTGATATATTTAATGTCTCGGGAACGTTGGGATTTGGTTTCTTATGTTTCTTGAGCTTTAATTTTATTTCGTTGGGAGAAACAGGAGTTAGTATATTGCTAGCTGCAGTATTTGCTCTGCCTTTAGGTGGTTTTGCCTTTTGGGCTAAACGTCTTAAAATGACGGATAGACCGTCAAAATCCAAAATTATTGGAGAAGGGATATTGTTGATATGTTTTGGAATAATAGCCTTTGTAGCGATATTTCCGTTTTCGCACTTTTTTGCCGTTTACGAACAAAAGGCAGGCATCCAAGAAAAACTCACAGCTAATATTGAGCAAGCAGCAGGTATGTTTGACAATTATGAAGATTATGTCAGGAATCGCATGGATATGTATATGTCTCGTTTAATTAGCACTGTGAATGCTAAAGGAGTAAACCCAAGTGAATATAATAGTTATGGTTTTGAGGTTGGCACGGATGATGGAACGCAGATTAGAAACAAAATATTCATTTTGAGTCAGAAACTCCGTCCTTCAAATTATTCTGATAGTATCAACAATAACGGAATGAAAGAAGTGGCTGTCGCTTGGTTGACAAAAGCAAAGAATACATCAGAAAGTAATGGAGCATTTATATTTGGAATAGTTGATGTTGTAAATCATGTAGAAAGTAAAACTAATTCTTGGAAAAATGATCTCAAACGATTATCCGAATTCCACGCAAAAGGTGAAAACGCTGAGGACTTCGACTATCCTCTAACCTTCAATGATGTGACTGACAAACTTACAGAATTCTATATTCCTACATTACTTTCTATAATTTTTGCATTAGGTTTATACATATTGATGTTACTGTCATATTTTATTACAAAACGGCACACTCGTTGGCCCGGGCTTAAAGTGATTTTCGGTACAGGTGGTGTTAGAGAGAATGAATTATAATTAACCAAAAAAGGAGATAGAAGGATCTATGGAAAAACAAAAAATATTGGCAAACGCCTCAAGCATCCCGGAGGAGCAACTTGTTAAGTATATCAACCAAGGTATACTAATGCTTGATGATCTGAAAACGGCAGGTTTAAATGAAGCCAAGCGCAAAAAAATTAAAGGGTTGCTAGAACAACTGGAATCAAAAGACGATGAAGCGTGGGAACGTGCTCGTTACGGTAACGAGGCTGTCTTAAGAGACTATATTAGCAATTATCCCGCAGGCAAACACGTGCAGGAGGCAAAAGATAAAATCCAAGATTTGATAAAAATTGGCATTCAAGAAGGAATCGCTAAACAGAAAATTTTGGATAATTTGCAAAAAAATCCCAATTCATGTTCGCCAGCCGACATAATCGGTTATTTGAAGAACGGCACCATGACAGCAAGCGAATTGCGTGATTGCGGTATCCCCGACACAATTATAGAAACGATAAACAATATCAATCCACCTGTTTTAAATCTTGGTGCTACACCAACTTCCATTCCGGACGGCTATACCGAAGTATATTTTTGGGGTATCCCCGGTTCCGGCAAAACTTGTGCTTTAGCTGCCTTACTGAGTACTGCAGACAAAGCCGGTCTATTGAACATTGCTGTTGGACCGGGTTATGATTATATGACTCGGCTGAAAAATATTTTTATTGAAGGCAATGCAATTTTGCCACCTCCAAGTCCTGTAGAAACTACGCAATATTTACCTTTTACATTAAAAAAAGCAGATGAAAGTTTCTCACGTTCGGTTTCATTAATTGAACTCAGCGGTGAAATTTTTCAATGCTTTTATTACAAAAATGCAGGAATGGAATTGCCGAGCCAATCTCACCAAGACACTTTTAATACTTTGGATAATTTTTTGAAGAGCAATAATCGAAAAATACATTTTTTCTTTATTGATTACGATAAGGAGAACAAGAAAGACGCAGCCGGATACACGCAAAGTAACTATTTGGAGGCGGCTTCTACTTATTTCAGTAATCATACAAATCAAATTTTTGGAAAATATACTGATGCCGTTTATATTATACTTACAAAAAGCGATTTAATGCCCTGTTCGGAAAATGAGCGGATTGCAAAGGCGAAAGAGCATTTGAATCATAACAGATTTAGTTCTTTTATCAATACGTTGAAAGACCATTGCAAAAAGCACAGTATAAATGCAGGGAAATTAACAGTTGAACCTTTTTCGCTGGGTAAGGTTTATCTTCAGCAAATTTGTGATTTTGATAACAGTACGGCAACGAAAATAATTGAAATTCTCATGGATAGAATTGCTCCGAGCAGAAAAACCATTTTAGATGTCTTTAACAAGTAGGGCGGTATGGAAATTATAATTCACGGTACTAAGGGCGGTTACAAAGTTTTGTACAAAACGCCCAATGCTCCTTTCTCAATAGCCAGAGATGTTAGACGTATAGATGTGGTAAATGACAGAACTACCGTTGGACAATCCGCTTATTCCATTGCGTTTGCCGACAGCGGATGTGCTTATTCAAAATACATTGGTGTTTGGGATGTGGACCGCAATGCCATTGGCAATATAGCTTTTTCCGTATATATTCCCGGCGACAAATGCCTTTCCGGTAACGAAGTGAAGGAACTTTTAGACGGATTAGCAGACATATACAAGCACGAATATATTGTAGATGGCAATATTGGCAATAAACAGGAAGACTGGGTGCCATTTAACGCTCTTGTCCGCCAGTACGAAAATCGTTTGCGCCCAGTTTTATCTGATGATGCTGAAAATATTCAAGCAGGCACTGCCGAAGCCGCTTATATATATTATTCTTCCAATAATGATTTACAGAAATGCCTAAATGATCCCTATCAAAAAATATACGGTGATTGCAGGCAGGTTTTCTTTGTAGAAGAGAGTCTAAAGGATTCGCCTTCAAACCCGCTCAATGCATTGAAGCACAATCCTTCAAACGATCTCACTGGAAAGATAGACTTAGAGCCGAAATACAAACTGCTTTTCAACGAGTACGCAGATATAAAAACAGAAATTAGAGTAAACGGTTTAAGTTGTAAAAGCAAAGAGAAAATTTCTCCAAAAGGCAGGTTCGAAATTTATTATTCCAGGCCTCACTATAAACCAAGACGAGTAGAGGGAACATTGGATGAAATCAGAGATAATATTAGTATTGATTATGACAAAAGAATAATTACCGTTAAAGAAACGGAACTAGAGCCTATTGAGTACACATTTAAATTCATAACGGAAAATCATAATTCAAAACCCATAAGCGATGCCAAAATAATTGTTGAAAAATTCCCAAGCAAGCCAGAGGTGTTTGAGAATAACTACCAGATTAAAACTATTTACGAAGATAGCAAGAAATATACGGTTTCTGCAAAAAAAGACCCTAATTTCTCTTCTGCTAAAATAAATTTGCATGACGAGATTAGCAAACTTGCTACGCCGCCTGACTCAACAATTAGAGTTAAGCTTGTTTTAAAAAGTTCTAAAAAAGTAGAAATTATTGTGAAGGATAAGGATAGTAGGAATTCCCTTTATGAATTCAATGTCTATAAAAATAGTGACTTGCGGCCCAGTAATTGTGGTAATTTCATAGAATTTGTTGATGATGAGGTAGATAAATTAGTTAAAATACGTGTTCGTCTCCCAGGCTATGATGAGTCAAGCAAACAGTTTACTCCTGCTGTGGAAGGAGAATATATAAACTTTGAACTAACACGTTCAAATATTTCTTCATCAATAAATCCTGTAAAACTACCAATAGAAGAAAAATATAAATCAATGTTCCGAAAAAAATCTAATGTTGTCCCTGCCATTGCAATCATCGCCTTAGTTTTAGTCGCTTTGGCCGTTATCATCTTTGTTGTAATAAAACCTAATAATACAAAAAATGATTCAAGTATTGCCGATATTAGCAATTATCTGGAAGGTACACTGCTAGACCCTGATTCTTTGAACAATATCAAAAAATCTCATTGCGAACCAGAAAAACCAAATTGGATTCAAAAAATAATAAGAAAAACGTCCAATAGTAGTCTGCCAGTTTATTGCTCAAAAATAGATAGTGCCTTGGTCATCCGTAACGCAATAGATAGTGGTGATATAGATAAATTGAAACAATTAACTTATTCAAATCAGCAGGACAAATTTAAACGGGCAATAGATAGTACAAAAGATGAGTATAAAAAACTAGTTAGCGATACTTTAAAGAGCCACAAAACAAGCAAAGTGAATTTGGATAGTATTGCTGTTTTAATTAACCAAACGCAGAGAGTAATGTTAGAAGAGCAAGCGAAAGCCGCAGAGAAAGCGAAAGCGAAAGAAGAAGCGCAAGCAAGGAAAGCAAAAGAACTAGTAGAAAAAAAACCTGTTCTCGTGAACCCTCCAGTACACCCAGATTCGTCCGCTTCATCTAAGTCCGCAATTCAACAACCAAATAATTCTCTTAAAACTGAATTTTGGAATTTGGTACACAGTGGTAATGAGCAAAAAGATGATTATAATAATTTGAAGGACAAATACAAAAAGAAAAACAACGGCGATGATATAATTACATATTTGAATAAAATATGTAAAAATTCTGCATCATTTAAAAAATTTAAAGATATTCCTGAAAGAATCAGAAAAAATGCGAAAACGTTAACTGAAATAGAAATAGAAAGCTCTAGCAGTAGCTCTTCTGCTCGTTCTAGCAGTTCTGAGAAAACTTCAAGTCAAACAGATAAAAAGGAGTGAATATATGAAAGCAATAAAAATCCTGTTGCCTGTAGCCGTAGTAATTCTAATCGGTTTTCTTGTATGGAAATGGTTGGTAGATATAGAACCGCCCACATCTCTTCCGCCACCTACAAATCCATTCATCACCCGTATTGAGAGTGAAATAGATTCTTTGAAAAAAGCATCTGCGAGTGTCTTTTGCCAAAAATTCTACAAAGACATTCAATATCGTATCAACGACTTTCACAAAGGAGGTCATCTTGGTAAAAGCGAAAGTGATAATAAAAATCAGGAAGAGAATTTATCGCGAAATCTTTACTCTGCCTACGCCACCAAATTTATAGAACAAGCAATGTATGTATTTAATGGCTCTAAATGGGATAAAAATGACCTGGAATTCATCCGTGGCGAAGTGGCAAATCTAAAAAAGTCAAAATATTTAGACAGTACAGCAAATTACTTTTATCAGATTGACGCCGTCTTGAAAAAATACGACGAAATTACAAGTTTTATTTACAATTGCAACACATTTTCGTATATTTTTTATGCAATTAACGACAGCTTCCCTAATGTAAGCGACAAAATTCAAAAATCACTTGCTTACTATAATAGCCCCGATAACGGTAAGGTAAATAACTGCACTCGCCTTAAAGATGGCCTACGCGAAATTCCACAAAAACTGTTTAACAAACATATTGCTTATTTACACACTAAGATTCAGAGATATGCAAACAGATACAAAGAATATGTCTATCAATCTGATTATGCAAATATTATTTATACACCATTACAAGAACAGCTTGGGGCGTTGGATAATGGTATTTACAAAATAAACTACAATACTTTTAACAATGAGTATAGAAATTTGGAAAGACTTTTGAGTAATTATGGTAACCAAGCATATAATTATTTCCGTAACTAACGGTAAGGAGGAATGCATGATGAAGAAAATCGTAGTTTTATCTTTTGTTTTATACGGTTTTTCAACGGTATATTCGAACGATTTAATTGAGAAAATTCAAAAACTGACTTTGGAAAACGACAGTTTGAAAAAGCAGATAGTAAAACCATTGCGGGACAGTGTTTCAATTTTTAAAAATAAAATTGAAAAATTAGATAAAGATCTTGCCGCTGCAAATAAGAAATTAACCGACTTAGATAAAAACAAAGTCAAAATTGAGAATGACAGTTTGAAAAAACAGGTAATAAAACCGTTGCGGGACAGCATTTCAATTTTTAAGAGTAAAATTGAAAAATCAGATAAAGACATTGCTGCTGCAAACGAAAAAGTAATTGTGAAAAATAAAGAAATGGAAAAGAAAATTTCAGAAAAAGATGGACTGATTGCGCAAAAATACGCCGAAGGGCAGCAAAATGTATATAGTCAAATTGCTCAAGTCTATAACAAACCGTTTGATGAGTTGATAAAATTACATACAAAACAACTTGTGGAACGCAATTTATTGCTCATTGGCAATGATGAAAAGGCAAGGAAAAAATTACAAGATTTGCAAAAGTATTTTGCAGCCGAGCAAACACTTGAAGAACGTTACAATGAACAAAAAGTGAAAAACTCACAAAGTCAAATTGCTGGCATTGAACAAACGAGCGAGGTAAAAAACTTAGTCGATAAACTTAGGGATTATAAATTATGTAATGACGCTTTAAAAGCCACAATTGATAAAATTCTTGAAATAGACAAAAAATTTGTTGCCTACAGTGAGAATACGCAAAATGACAAACAACGAGACATTTTGTTTGAGCTTTCGTGGTATTTCCGAAATTATCGCTTTAATTTTATTGACTATCCATATCTGTCCAAAATAGTTTTGGAAATAATGGATTTAAAACAAAAAGATGCCAACGCAGATATAAAACATCTGTCAAATAAATTATAGCTCATACGCTTTATCCATGAGCATATATAAATTTCTATATTATCTTCATGTTTAAACGTACTCTTGCATATTCCTCGCTCTTCTCCGCATTGTTTTTAACCTCTTGCGGAGAACATGGTCTGTCTGATCTCTTAAACTGTTCGGACTTAGAATGCCTTTTAGAAGAAGTTATCGCCCGCACTGGCTGGCTGGCAGAAGAAGAAGACCTCAACAACATTCCCGAAGATATTCCCGATACCGAAGATATTCCGGATGGCAGTTTGCCGAAAGTCGCCTCTTTGGAAGCCAGATTTCCGCCCATAGGCAACCAAGGGCAGTATGGAACGTGCGTGGCTTGGGCAGCCGGTTATAACTTAAAAACCGCTTTGAACGCCATAGATAAAGGCTGGAAAGACACGGATTTGTCAAATAAGGCAAATCAAACC
>Ga0182466_16271_pt1 | contig 21108 bp, 17 predicted proteins | sample TergutMp193P3_FD_120795 | JGI IMG/M metagenome (GOLD analysis project Ga0182466, IMG submission 120795) | reverse complement strand
TCAACCATTTTCCAGTTTGCCTCATACCTGTCCATTGTGATTTTCATTCTGCCGCCGCCGCTTGCAATGCAAACATCAAAGGAAGAATCGCTCAACTCGGAGCAAAATTTTTCAAAAGGCTCAACATAATCCAGAGCACTCGTTTCGGGAACATCTCTGCCGTCCAAAAGCGTATGAACCCTCACTCGCTTCAACCCTTCTTTCTTGGCTTGGGCAATCATCGCCCTCAAATGGTCTATGTGGCTATGGACATTGCCATCGGAAAACAAACCTATAAAATGCAAAGTTCCATTCGCCGCACCTTTCACAATTTCCTTCCAGGCATCCCTGTTCCAAATCTCGCCTTCTTTTATAGAGTCTGCAACCAAGGCTGCACCCTGATTATACACCTGCCCTGCGCCGATGGCATTATGCCCAACCTCGGAATTTCCCATATCCTCATCGCTGGGCATTCCAACTGCGGTGCCATGCGCTCTGAGCGTTATGTTGGGATACTTGGCAAAAAGCCTGTCCAAAACAGGTTTGCGCGCAAAAGCAACCGCGTTGCCAAGTTCGTTTTTGGAGATTCCAACCCCATCCATAATAACGGTGAGAATAGGCCCTTTAATGCCGCCGAAAGATGAGAGTTTTTTTAGCATTGGAGGAAGATAGAAAAATAATTGCGAACTATGGGGACAAGGCGAGACGGAAACCAAAACTGATATAGCGGTCGCCCGGGGAGTTGCCGAAACGATTCGCAATCCGGCAGTGTTGCTCAAAGTCGTGATAAACGCCACCGCGCAGCACACGGAGAGAGCCGGATGAAGGACCGGTAGGATTAATCTCTGGAGAAGAACCGGAAGAATATCCGTCATGCCAGTCATTCACCCATTCCCAAACATTGCCGCTCATATCATATATACCCAGTTCATTGGGTTCTTTGGTACCAATGGGATGGGTTGCTTCGTCGCTATTGCCGTCATACCAAGCCACATAGACAACATCATTGCTACCGGAATACTTGTACCCCTTGCTCTTATTTCCGCCACGAGCTGCGTACTCCCACTCCGCTTCTGTAGGCAAACGATATTTCTTCCCGGTCTTTTTGTTCAACATTAAAATAAATGTCTGTATTTCTTCCCAATTAATATTTTCAACCGGCAAATTATCTCCCTTAAACTCAGAGGGATTATCATCCATCACCTCCTTCCACAGCTTCTGCGTTACTTCATACTTGCCAATATAAAAATCGCTTAGGGTAACTTTATGTGCCGGATTTTCATCGGAATCGCAATCGTTGCCCTGCTCGGGAGTGCAGCCCATTGTGAACGTCCCGCCTTTGACGTGGACCATATCAAGGGAACTTACATTCACGTTCTTGCCTCCCTTATCATTGCACCCAATACAAAAAAGCGTAACGATTGCGGCGAGTATCAGTGTGTGTTTTTTCATCTTTTTCTCCTATGGTTGACGATGAAAGTTTACAGGGGCGTATAGAGGATAATATAGTAATTTCTACTTTCCTTTCTGTGGCAGGATTTATGCGGAGTTTTATATTTTTTATTTTATTCACATCTTTCGCGCTTTTCGCGCAAAACGATGACCTATTTGAATTCAAAAAATTCATAGTTTTGCCTGTTGGCGCATATTCCGAAGAAACGGGAATAGTTTTGGGGGCGGGTGCGATGGTTTTTATTGAGCCTCCTGCAAAAGACGGTTCCAAAGCCGGCAGCAATAACTCTTCCATGATTATGGCTTCTTTTAAAAAACAGGTGACATTTATAAATAAATTCGTCTATGAACCCGTAAACGGCCATTGGAATTTTGTGTCGCATTTATATCTCAGAAGTTGGCCCACGCAATACTTTGATAAAGGCAACGACTGGAACAAAGATGTATATGATGTTTATACTTCCAAAAATGTTCGCTTGCCGGTAGCTTTGGGAACGGATTTGCTTTTGCCGCAGTCTTGGCAGGGTAAATTCAATTACGGAATAGAATTTGATGCGGAGTATATCACCTTTGATTATGATAGAAGCGAAAAAACGGAGCTGAAAAATCACAAAGGCTTGCAAAACTCCGGAAGGCTTGGCATAGGTTACAATCTGACATACAACAGCAGTGAGAAAAACGACTGGCCCCGCAAAGGCAGCTTTGTTCAGTTGAGGCATATATTTTTTAATGCGAAAAACAATTCCTCGCGCGAAAAAGAATCCTTCATTTGGAAAAACATAGATACCAGAATGTATATTCCCTTGCCCTTTTTGCCGGAAGGCGTTTTAGCCTTGGGTTCTTATCTGGAGGATTTTGACGGCGATGTTCCTTTTGACCGCCTTGCCCAGCCGGATGGCGTAGGGCAGTTGAGGGGTTTAAAGAAAGGGTTTCTGGCGGATAAAACTTCCTGGGTTTTGCAGTCCGAACTGCGCACGCATCTTTTTTGGCGTTGCAAGGGAACTCTGTTTTACGAGGCGGCCAAGGTGGGGGACGGATTCGCAGACCTTAACGGCAACAGATGGCACGAGGCCATTGGCATAGGGGGCAGGTTTTTGGTGAACAGGGAAAGCAAAACCCACATTCGCGGGGATTTGAGTTTGATAGATAAAAAATATTTGGGAATGGCGATTAAGATAAACGAGGCGTTTTAATTTTCAATCAATCCTAACTTATTCCAGCCAACAACCATAGCCTCCTTCATCTTGCTATCCTCATGCCCTCCATAAACCAAATAAGGCAAGGTGCTTTCATCCAGAGTTCTGTAAAAATTCAAGCCATTAAAAAGGTTTGAGGAAACAGTAGCTGATGATTTTATTTCAATGCATTTTGTATTTTCCCCTTCGTCTATTATACAGTCTATTTCGTTGCCACTGTTGTCGTGCCAAAAATACAGAGGTGGCTGAATGGCTTTGTTGAAATAATTTTTATGCAAATCCGCAATTACCATATTCTCAAAAAGAGCATCGCGTGCCCAGTGCGATTTTAAATCGGAATCTTTTTTTATACCTAGCAGACTATAGGCAAGACCCGTGTCGTAAAAATAGAATTTTGAGGTTTTAATCGATTGTTCTGAAAAATTTTTATTGTATGGCTGCAAAAAGAATATTATAAAATTTTTTTCCAAAACGGAAAACCATGACCTTATGGTTTTTAAATCTACCCCGATTTCTGCGGCTATGCCGTTGTAGCTAAACAATTGTCCAGTTCTGCCTGCGGCAAATCTCATAAATTTTTGAAATGAAGCCAAATTTGAAGCATTTCGTTTTAAACCCCCTTCAACATAAGATTGTATATAAAAAGGATAAAAAAACTTTGGTTCAATTTTTTTATCATATATCCTTGGATAAAATCCTTTTTCTATATATTTATCGAAACTTTCCATTTTAAAGTCCGTTTCTGATAATTCCGCCAAACTGAAAGGAAACAAATGGATTACAAAAATCTTGTTGAGCAAACCGGATGTTTTTTTGGATATCAACAAATTCTGCGAACTCGTGATTACAAATTTCCCGGGCCGCTTGTGTTCGTCGCTTATGATGGTTTGAATATGAGATAGCAATTTTGGATAGTTTTGAATTTCATCTATAATCAATCCTTTTTCGCTGCTGTTTAAAAACAAGTGGGGGTTAGACACAACTTCTTCCTTTGTGTCTGGATTTTCAAGATTTACGTATTTGTAATCGGGAAAACACATTTTGACAAGGGTTGTTTTACCGGATTGTCTAGGCCCTGCAATATATATTACCGGCATTTTGCTTGCCATCAGTTTTATTTTGTTTGCAATTCCCCTTTTTACCATTATTTGAATACACAAAATTTTTTTAAGTTAGTCCCACTTAAGCCAGCCCTTTTTCCACGAATACGCAAGACCCGTTACCAGCACGGCAAAGAAAAAGCCTAAATCCAAAAATACAAACCACACGGGAATGCCAAGAGAACCGTCAATTACACCTTGCCAATGCACCGCTATCGGGAAAAGAAACAGAGCTTCCACGTCAAACACCAAGAATATAAGGGCAAAAACCACATAGCCAACCTTAAACTGCACTCTTGCATTGCCGAATGTTTCCATTCCGCATTCGTACGCCTCAAATTTGGCTTTTCCGTCTTTTGACGCAAATCCGAGAATTTTGCCGACAAAAATAGCGGCGGCGGCGATGAATGCACCCAAAAACAGAAAAACGAGAAGAATCCAATAACCGTTATCCATAAGGTGAATGATGGGATTTGAACCCACGACAACTGGAATCACAATCCAGTACTCTAACCAACTGAGCTACACTCACCGTAATAGCACAAATATAGAAAAAAATACTTGTGTTGTCAAATTCTTGCTGTAACCATCTATCCGCTAACATTGTTTACTATATTTCAGGCATGTCCAATTATGTTGATAATATACTAGATGACCTTGACAGGCAAATTCTTTTTAATATGCCTTTGCGAAAAGCATTAGTTTTATTTTCAATATTGCTTTTCACAGCAATCGCTATCGGCAGTTCAACCGCCTACTATTTTTCCATGCGAAAGATTTTAAACGAAAGTCTTGTGCATGAGATGCGGCAAATGTTGGACACAAAGCGATTTTTGCTAAAAGCCGAATTGGATAAAGAAATCCTGTTGCTAAAAGTTCTGTCGGAGGAACCTGCCGTAAAGGAGTATTTTTTAAACCCCGGCGATGAAAAGGCAAGGAAAACAGCTTTTGCCCTGTTTGAACACTATAGGGGATATTTTCAGAGTAAAATTATAAACTGGATAAATGTAATAGATTCAAACTACCATGTCAATGGGCAGTTTATGGAAAAATACATCTATTCCAACCCCAAACACTCATGGTTCTTTGAAGCTTTGGAATATAAAAATCCACCGGCAATAAAAGTTGCTTTTGATTATTTAAACCGCCATATACACGATTTATACACTGACTATCCGGTTTACTCGGAAGACAAGGCTATTGGCGTTGTAAGCGGCAGAATTTCCCTCTTTAATTTTATAAGCAAACTGAATTTGCCGGAAAATGTTTTTATCTACGACAATGACGGAATTATTATAGGCGCGGCAAACGAAAAAATAGCAGCGGAACAAAAAACATTCAAGGATTTATTCGGTACCCAAGGTGAAAAGGTGTACAAAGGGTCGCTTGGCATGAATAGGAACTCTTACACGGTGTTTGATTTTGGCGATGTTCAATATGTCGTTAATCGCACGGAAAAACTTGACCTATTTTTGGTGGCAAAAGATAAGGTTGATATGAAAAAAATTCTTGAAGAGAAAGCAAGCATAGTTTTTTTTGCATTGTTACTGCTCATACTTATAGTCTTTATAGTTTTTAATAAACTCATATCGCATATGTTAAAACCCATAAATAAAAACATGATATCTTACATAAAATCCAGCCTTTTGGACGAATTGACAAAACTGCCCAACAGAAGGTTTTTCAATATAAAAATAGAAGACGAATGGAACAGAGCTGTGAGGGGTAAATATTCTCTGAGTTTTTTGATTATGGATTTGGACAAGTTCAAAAACTATAATGATACGCACGGTCATTTGGAAGGAGACCGGCTTTTGCGGGACGTTGCACGGATATTCAGTCATTGCGTAAACAGAACTTCGGATTTTGCGGCGAGATTTGGCGGTGAGGAATTTTGCATTATTTTGCCGAATACAGAAATAGAAGGAACGAAAAAAATTGCAGAAAATATAAGAATTTCCGTGGAACGTACCGGCAAAGCTACCATAAGCATTGGCTTGGTTTGCAAAATTCCCCATTTAGAGGATAGTATGCGGGAATTTATAGATCAGGCGGACCAAAAACTCTACGAGGCGAAGAACACCGGTAGAAACAAGGTGTACTATTAACGAATTTTCTATTTTCCCTGCGATGTCCGAAGCAAATTTCATTCGCAATAAAATTGCCGTTTTTTTTATCGGCATATTTTTGATTTTACTTGCTTCCTGTTCTTCCGCCTACAATCTTACGGACAAAAGCGGAAATATTTTTGTTATTGAAAATCCTAAACTTGAAACAGAAGGTAATTTGGAATATAGAACCGGAAGTGCAGTTATATATCTTGCGGTAAAGGATATAATTTCTCTTTCCATCCCGAATGCGGAGCAGAAAATTTTCGACGGCAGGCTGTTTTATCCTGCAACTCTGAGGCTTAAAGATACCGTTTCCGTGCCTGCGCAGGGTTTTATTTGCGTAGAGGGAATTGTAGCAGCAAAAAACGCAGGTAAAAAATTCAGCATTCCGTTCGCAGACATAAGAGAACTCAGCCGTTCAAAAAAAGAAGAGCCAAAAGAAGAAATAAAAGAAGAAATAAAAAAAGAACCAGAGGAAGAGCCAAAGCAAGAGAAATCTGAAGAAGAGACAGAAAATTGAGATTGAGAAATGTACACCGTAATTTTAACAGAACTAAGCACAAAATCAGACTTGAAAGCCATAGTCGGCGCAATATCCAATGTTTTAAATATTGACAAAAGAGGGGCGGTTGAAAGAGCTAAAAATTTGCCTTTAACATTAGCGGAAAACTTACCGGAAAAAGAAGCAAAGCTAATGGCGGATATGTTCGGCAGCATGAGAGCTGGCGTAAAGGTAATTCCGCCTTTGGGTGAAACTCCTGTGAGGCCGCCAAGGGAAATAAAAACTAAATTGCCCCAAAAAGGAATACCTTTAGGCTGTTTGGTTTTTATTGTGCTTTGCCTAGTGGCTTTTGCGATTTTTGCGAGTTTAAAATACGAATGGATTATAGAGCGTGTTGAATTGCAACTCAAGCCGAGCCCGGCAAAAGCGGAAAAACTTTTGCAAAAGGGCAAAATGGGCGAAGCAAAACAAAGCATACAGAGACAGCTCAGGGAAAAACCAAACGATACGGAGCTTTTAGTTTTGCAGGGGAAATTCTACATAGGCATTGCGCGTAAAAAAATGGATAAGCAGCATTGGAAAACTTATGGCGAAGCAGGTGCGCTTCCGGAATTGGATACTTCTGTGGCTTTTTTTCGCAAAGCGGAATCTTTAAGTCCAAATGACGGTAGCATTCCGAGATGGATTTCAATCGCAGAGCAAATGAGGAGAGCGCTGTCCGAGGCTGAAACCGCTGCCCGCAGAGCCGTTTCTGTTGACCCGCGAGATGTCAATAATTGGAATCAGTTGGGTTCTGTGTTTGTGGATGAGGAGCGAATTAGCCAAGCAGAGCAAGCATTTTACAATGCATTGAGAATAGATCAGAAGAATGCTGCAGCCCTGAAAAATTTGACGATTTTAAACCTTTATTACATGAAAGATGCAGAGAGAGCAGCAGCTTTTCTCTTTACATTTTTGGAGCAACAGGAAGCAGCTACGGATATGGATTCTTACAAACTCCGTACGGATTTGGCTACTGCGATGATTGGTGATTTTAACCCGCCTTTGGAAAAACTAAGCCCGCCTTCGCTTCCCTTTAACGAATATGAAAAAAGACGTGCTCGAATAGCCGAAAATCCTCAGTTAAAGAACGATCCTCTATTGCAGGAGCAATTGGGTTTGCTATATATGTCAAAAGGGGAGAAAATCTCGGCTGAAGAATGTTTTATAAAAGCCATTCACTTAAATGCGAATATGGAATCTTCCAGAAAAATGCTTGCAGTTATGTATTTAAAGGAACCAAATTACGAAAAGGCTCTAAGAGTCATGGAGACAGCGGCGCAAAACGGAGCAAGAGATCCGTTTTTTTGGAAAAATATCGGTTTTTTGCAAAAATACTATAAGGCAAATCCCATAGAGGCAAATAAAGCTTTTAATCGCTATTTTGCCCTTGGCGGAGATTCTTATGGAAGTAGAGTTAGAAAAGAAATTCGCTGATTTTTCTATATTATCTTTCTTATGAAAAAAATAGAGTTTGAAAAAAAGTTAATTGTGGGCGTTGCGTCTCACAGGCTCGCTCTTTTGAGTGAAATAGATAACCGCAACTTGTATTATTCCAGCGAAATGTATGAGCCGGAGGAAATAAATAAAATTTATTTGCTTGAACTTTGCGAATATTATTTTATACTCAGATCGGATTTGATTTTTGACGAGTCCGTAAAACGCTTTTTTTATGTGACAAAGGAAAAATTCGAATATAATGAAGATAACATGAAAGAGATATTCTATACTTTGCGCCAGATAGAACGCAGAGTTTATGATATTTTGTCAAAGTTGAGATTGAGAGGTTTTTACACCAAGGGTAATTTTATACGCGGTCTTTTACGTTTGATGCCACAGCTTGAATTTGTTAACAACGTTATAAAAGACCGCAATAGCGGAAAGGTGTTCATAACTATCAAGCAAGATATTTTGCACCTCGTATATAAAGACGGAAAATCGGAAAATTTTTTGGATTTGGCAAAAAAAGATTTGAACGAAAAAGTTTTGTCTCAGTGTACTGAATTGATAAAAGCAGCACTTAGGTATGAGGGTCTCAATAAGGTTTCAAAGTGATAGTTCTGCTCGCGGATTCGGATAAAAAATTCGTAAATGAGATTTTGGAATCATGGTCTATGGCGGAAATTCCGGTATCTGCTGTGACAAGCACGGCAGATATGATTTCCGTTGCGGCAAGCGGCAAAGTATCGATAGCTTTTTTGAATGCGGATTTTTTGTGGGTTGCGGGATTGGACGGGGTTTCTTACTTAAAAGACCACAATCCGGGTATTGAGATTTTTATTTTGTGTGAACATAAAAATCTGCCTGCAGCGGAGGCTTCGCTTTCACGGGGTGCGAGCAAATACCTATTGAAGCCTGTATCTGTAGCTACCCTTGAAAGCTCCGTTAGAAAGGCGTTGCAAAAACGGAACAATGAAAAGAATTACCGGCTTATGGAGAGCCAGGTTCTTGAAGAACTTTTTGGCGATACTCCAGAGATGCGAAAGATATTAAAAACCATTTACAAAATAGCTCCCACTGCGAGCACTGTTTTAATAACTGGCGAATCCGGCACGGGAAAGGAATTTGCCTCTAACATAATACACCGTTTGAGCAAAAGAGCAAGCGAGTCTTTTTTAGCGGTGAACTGCGGAGCTATCCCGGAGAACATTGTTGAGAGCGAATTATTCGGCAGCCGCAAGGGAGCCTTTACGGGAGCTATGGATAAAAGAGGCTTGTTTGAAGAAGCGGACGGCGGAACTCTTTTTTTAGATGAAATTGCAGAGCTTTCACAGGCGGTTCAAGTTAAACTTTTGAGATTTTTGCAGAATAGGGAAATAAGGAGAGTTGGCGAAAACGAGAGCAGAACTCTTGATGTTCGCATTATAGCCGCTACCAACCGCAATGTTGTGGAAGAGGTTAAAAAGGGAACATTCAGAGAAGATTTATATTACCGCCTCAATACCTTTCACATAGAGTTGCCGCCGCTTCGCGAAAGGCGTTCCGTGATAAGCAATCTCATAAAGCATTTTATAATAAAGTACCAAAATGAAACAGGCAAAACAATAAGACGCATAAGCCCGCCCGCTCAAGTTGCGCTCAAAAGCTACGATTATCCGGGTAACATAAGGGAGTTGGAAAACATAATTGAGCACGCAATGGTAATGGCGGAAAACGACGAAATAACTCTGGAAGATTTACCCGAAACTCTGCAACCGAGCTACACAATTCCCGAAAGCCGCTATTTGCTATCACCAATTGCAAAACAGCAAGGCGAAATTCAAAAAAACGAAGAACTCGAAGATTTATCTCTTGAGGAACTGGAACGCCGCCATATAATAAAAGTGTTCGGGAAATACAAAAACATTTCCCTAACCGCGGAGAAATTAGGAATAAGCCGTACCACATTGTGGCGCAAACTGGATGAATATAAAATCGACGCGGTCACTGACCGCTGATTTGCATCCAAAAAGCGCGGTAATTTTCCCTGTCGTTGCCTTTGCGGAATTTAATGGCCTCTTCGGGGTGGGAGTTGAAAATTCCGGTTATCATCTGCGGAATAATGTAACCCCATTCCAGATTCTGCTCCTTTTGCATCGGAATAAAATCGCTTGCGATTATGTCCAAAACCGGACGAATATCGAACTTGGGATTTTTCAGGAAACCGAGCAATAACTCCGTGGAGCAGTTGCCGGCGCCGCGCCCGATGCCGTAGATTGTGCAGTCCAGGTAGTCCATATTATTTATTATGGCCTGGATTGTGTTTGAAAAGGCGAGCTGCTGATTGTTGTGCCCGTGAAAGCCCAGCTTTTTGGTTTTGACCCACCTTTTGTAGCGTTTGGCCAGCTTGTCTATGTTTTCCTGGTAAAAATAGCCGAAAGAATCCACAAGATAAAGCACGTCAGTTTTTGATTCCTTTTCCACCTGGTCAAGAGCTTCGTCGAGTTCGGGGCCGCTGTCGCGGCTTGCCGCCATGATGTTTATGGTGGTCTCGTAGCCAAGGTCATGGAATTCGTTTACCATCGCTATGCATTTGTCGATGTCGCGGGCGTAGCAAGCCACGCGCACCATATCGTAGGGGGATTCCGACCTCGGTTTTACTTTGCTCATGTCTGCCCTGCCGATATCTGCCATAACGGAAACTTTAGGCCCGTTTTCCACGCCTTCTTTCATTTTCCAGAGCAAATCATCATCGCAGAATTTCCAAGGCCCGAATTCTTCCCTGCTAAACAACTGGTCTGAGTTTTTATACCCGGCTTCCATATAATCCACGCCCGCTGCGGCGAGCGCTCTATAAACCTTTTGCACCAATTCAAAAGAAAACTTGTGCTTGTTGAGCAACCCGCCATCGCGGATTGAGCAGTCTAGAACCTTAATTGATTCTCGAAACATATTAACTCCGTCATAAATGTTAGTAGTAATATAGAAACTGCCGGAAGTATTCAGCATTATTGACTGTTTTTTGCCCTGTCGGCGAGCAAAACTTCGTTTTTACGTCTTTTGAACATATCTTTCATTGCCGTGGGCAGCTTTTCCACTTCGGATTCAGGGATTTCCTTTACCTGCTCTGCCGTAAGGTCCATAATCTGCTCTTTAGTGATGTATGTAAGCACAATCGTTGTGTTGGCTGCTTGTTTGTGCAATTTTTCGCCTAAATTCGCTATAACGTTATTCCCATCAGCCGCTTTGTCTTTTCTCAGCAATTCTCTCATAGCTAAAAGCCAAACAATGCTGCCGAATACCATTACGGCCACGATTTCTATCATTTTTGGATCTTTAAACATAATTTCTATAATTCCCATGATCTGTTCCTGACATTCGTGATCAAACCGTATCAGGCCGAAAGTAATAAACCATGGAGGTGAGGGGAGTCGAACCCCTGTCCAAGATTCCGTCTGCGTTCGCTCATACATGCGTTTCCTTTGTATTTAAAGCTTCGCTTGTGAAAACGCCCGTAAAGGTTGGCGCATAACAAAAGCTAGCCTGAGAGGTTCGGGTTTTACGTTTAGGCGGGCGTAAAACCCTATCCCGCATTGCGTCCGAATTGCTTTCCCGGCAGGAGCGGGAAAAGGTTCGGCGTTGCTATTGACTAAGCAGCGAGTGCGTACTCTTCGTTGGCACTTGTTTTTTTAGGCTTTTTACGAGGCCAGCCTACCTCGGCATGCAACTAGCGCGTCTGGAATCCTGTCGAAACCAAAGCACCCCCGTGCTGAACGGTAATATAGAAAATATAAAGACAATTTTGGTAATATTTGATTGAAAATTTCATTCATGGGATTTTAAAACTTCTAACCTGTTCAATAGCATCTTCAAAATCGCTGTGCAAAAGATACTCGGAAATTCTGTCAAGAAGGGTTTCGATTTCCTTTGTCCAGGACATTTTTTTCAAATTCATAACTGCTATATCAGCGGTTTTTGCATCGTAATTTGCGCATGAATCGCTGATTATTTTCAATTGTTCGGATAAATAGGCGATATTTTCATCCTTATTTGCCGATTTTTTCCCCATTTCGTCTTTTTCAATTATTGATTTAAGCGCGTCAATCAGTTCCTGAGTTTTTTGAGCAATTGCATTTTTATCGCTTTCTTTGCCGGCTTTTTCAAGCATAAACGCTACATGTGAAAATTTGGTCTCACCGATATTGGCAAGGGCGCTTTTCATGGCGTGGGCTTTAATGGCGAACAAATGCAGGTCATCGTCTGTGGCAAACGCTATGTTTTTAAGTGTAGATTCAAATATCGGCAATGCCTTTTTAGCATCTCGTGCAAAAATTGAGTACAACGTAGCATCTGCCTTGGGTACATAGTGAGTTTCTACAAAAGCTTCGGTAATCCGTTTATCGCGAATGAATTTGTTAAGTTCATTATTAAGCTGGAGAATATCTATGGGTTTTGAAATGAATCCGTCAAAACCGTTGTTTAAGAATATTTCCGCTTGACCAGCAATGGCGTTTGCGGTGAGTGCAACAATAGGGTTCGTGTATCCAGAATCGCGTATTATTTTTACCGTTTCAATGCCATCCATTTTTGGCATCATGTGGTCCATAAATATAATGTTGTAAACTTTGCCGCTTTTAATTTTTTCTATCGCCTCAAAACCGCTTACGGCGGTTTCAAGATACAGTTCGTAAGGAGCCAAAAGACGTTCAGCTACATATAAATTTGATTCTACATCGTCCACAACCAAAACTCTGCCATAAGGCATGGATTCGCGAACAATTTGCATTTTTTTCATTTGCAAAGAAGAACTTATACGGAACTTCTGCAAATTTTCCACCATTTCATTGCCTAAAACTTTGGCTCCGGTACTCTTTTGCGGCAAGCGAACCGTAAATACAGAACCCTTGTTAAGCTCGCTTTCAACTAAAATATCACCTTTCATGAGTTCTACCAAACCCCGTGTAATCGTCATGCCAAGCCCCGTGCCTTCAATTAGGCGGTTACCGGCAAGGTTAAAGCGGGAATACTCATCAAATATTTTGTGTACTTGTTCTTCCGTCATGCCGTGCCCCGTATCGCTCACACGGAAAACCAAAGTGATATCAAAATCCTTGCCTTCATTTCTTTCGGCAGAAACCGACATGGAAACTTCACCTTTGTTCGTATATTTGAATGCGTTTGAGAGTATGTTGTTCAAAATTTGCTTTATTCTGAGTTCGTCTCCGAAAAGTTCGGAAGGGATATTTTCATCCACATTAAGTTTAAATTCAATGGGTTTACTTTCTATCCGCATCATATTCAATTGTGTTGTATCGCTGATTAAACTTGCAATTTCGTACTTAATGGGCATTATTTCCAGTTTTCTCGCCTCTATTTTGGATAAATCCAGCAAATCGTTAATTATGCGAAGCAGCGAATCGCCTGAATTATAAATTATGCTTAAACCCTCTTTGGTTGCCTGCGGCAGAGTTTCATTTTGCAATTGAATTTCGGTGATGCCCAAAATGGCGTTCATGGGCGTACGTATCTCATGGCTTATTTTGGATAAAAATTCATCCTTTGCCTTGCTTAGGCTGGTTACTTTGTCAAGTGTTTCCTTTAGTTTTATGTCGTAAATATTGCGCATAATCGCACCCGCTATTATACTTGATACCATAGCAAAAAACGATATTTCATAATCCAGCCATTTGTGCGGCGCAAAACAATACTCGGCACTGATAATTCCCCACAGACTGCCTTCAACATAAAGCGGTGCATAGATAAACGAAGATACGTCAATGGTTTCCAACATACGAAAGTTTTCATCAGGACTTATGGTAACATCCGAACATGAAATGGTAGGTGCGGCAATACCTTCGGGCAAATCCTTGGGAAATAAGGTTTTAATTATGTTAAAGAGGTCAAAATCGCGATTATACCGCAATTTTGGCGTATTGTAGTCCACGTACCATTGGCAAACCGCATGAGTATCGGCGCGTTCATAATTCATGTAGAAAATGGACATTCGGGATACGCCGAGGTTGCTCCCCAATTTGCCGAGCGCTTCGTTTATGAGCGTATATGGATCGCCATCCGAGATAAAATTCTTTGAAATATCGGATATCAGTTTTTGCTGCTCCAACTGGAGAGCTAACAGTTGGTTCTGCTCACGTATATTGTCCATAAGTTTTTCACGGCTTCGCAGGTCATATTTGAACGAAATAATAAATTTTTTGTCTTTGAATATAAATGAAGTGAGCATGTTTTCCATAGGAAGCAATTCTCCGTCAAAAGTCAGATGAATCCATTCAAAAGAGAATCTTCCTTTAGTCAGCACCTCATTCAAAATAATCTTTAATTCTTCAAATGAATTTTGCCCGTTCGGTTGCTCTTTGGGCGAAAAACGTTCCCAATAATTATTCAGCAAAAATTGCTTGTCTGTGCAGGCGAAAATCCGCATCGTAGCTTCGTTGCAATCTACTGCCTGCATTTTTTCGTTAAACAATATATACGAAATCGGGCTTGCTTCAGTTATGGCGCGCGCCATTTCCTGCGCTTCGTTTGCAATTGCTTCCATTTTTTTTATATTGCGCAAATCGTAAACATAACCCAATGCTCCTATTGTATTTTTATAATTCACTCGTGTCAAGGTAACTTCACAAGGTATAATTTCTCCGGTAAACGAAATATGCATCCATTCAAATACTTGCGTTTCGCCTTTCAACGTACGTTCCATAAGGATAGCTGCCTTATCTTTGGACTTTAAACCATCCGGTTGATATTCGGGCGATAAATCATAGAAATGTTCCGTAAGGTACTGCTTTGTACAGCCGAATATGTTTAAAGCTGCGTTGTTGCAGTCAAGCACATTCGTATGTTCATCATAAACGATTATGGATATAGATGCCGAGTTAAGCAGGGTGTTGTTAAATTCGTTGGCTTCTGCTATTTTGTTTTCCATTTCAGCCCGAATAAAGATATTAGTACATAAAAATGCCGTGGAACGCATTATTTCAATGTAATCATCCTCAAAATAACGTTCATTGTAATGGTCGTCGAAAAGTACAAAACCCCAAAAGACATTTTTAATAAACAGCGGTATCACAAGCACAGATACAGAGCCAAAAGATTGCATTATGTCGGCTTCGGGCAAAAATTTCACAGGTCCGTTAATCGTTTCGCCGTTTGCCAAAAGGCTTTCCCAGCGCGGTACCAATTGAGCGTATGAGATATTCTTCAGACTTGATAGCGTTTTGGTAGTTCCTCCCGATTCCTTGACCCAACGGTATACCTGCGATACGTGTAAACCATCCGGTGCAGTAAAATTGCGCCAAATGGACAGCCTGTCCACATTTGCGACGTCACAAATTAACTTGAGACCCGCCGTCATTTTAGCCTCAAATGTTTCTTCGTTTTGAGAGACAAATATAACAGCGCTCTTATTCAGCGTATCCGCCATTTTTTTCTGACGTTCGATAGTTTTAATTGACTCATTGGAATTTCGCGTAATTTCATTTCTAATAACGGTACCGGCGCACAGGTGTGCAACCGAATACAGCAGGTCAATGCAATCTTCAAAATCCCGTTCTCTTGTGTGGTCATGAAATGCAATAATGCCCCAAAATTCGCCATGCGTAAAAATAGGCATCAACACTATGGATTTTATACCGAACATATTTGAAAAACTTATTTCGGCTTCGGACATTTTATCCAGACGACGGATTACGCATTTACCTTTTGATAAAGTGTCTATCCATTCTATTACCGCAGGAATAGGCGGCAGAATCTTAAGGGCTTCATTTATTGGTATAGTTCCGCCTGCCGCTTTGTCCCATCGGTAAAATTGCCCGAATTGCTCTTTATTAGTTTTTAATTTATTATAAATAGTAACCATGTCCAAGCCAACAGCATCCACTATCGGACGTATGCCGTTTGCCATAACATCTTCAAAAGATTTTTCGCCGTAAGACGTAAATATCTCCACCGCTCTGTTCAAGGCCTCAACAACAAGGGTGCGATGCGACGACCCGGAGAAGAGTTTTTTGAAAAAATTTAGCATTTTAATAATAATATAATAAATTTTATATTTTACGGCAATGAAAAAATTTCTGATAATCCTGCTCGCTATTTGCGCCATTGCTTTTGCTCAAAGCAAGCAAAAAGCCACCGTTGTTTTTTTTACAGACAGTAAAACCGGTAAAAAGTACAAGGTTTTTAACGCAGATGCTCAGGTTTGGTTTATGCAGGATTTGGGAAACTACGTTTGGGACGATGCAATGAAATCCTGCCCGGCTGGCTGGCGTTTGCCTGCCAATGAGGACTGGAAAAATCTGGAAGGATTTTTGGCGACGAATGCCGAGCTTAGGGAAGAATTCAGAAGAGGGGCAAAAATCAGAGAGAAAAGTTCGCGTGAGCATGGAATAAACGCAAGCAGCGGTTACTGGTGGAGTGCTACAGAGGCGGTAGAAATTGCTAACGGCGCATATTTTCAGTTTATGTACGACGGTTACAACGATATGTACGAAGGCTATGAACCTAAAAGAACTTTATACGCTGTTCGCTGTGTTAGGGACATTGATGCTGCCCAGTAAAAATACAAAAAAGCGACATCCTCTCAACACGCTCCAACAAACTTTATTTTCTTCATTGAATCCATATACAGAATGATTTCCGTATAATAGGCTATCAATTTCATATAAACCCCAGGGAACATAGGGCTTGGCGGGTTTGCACCGTTGTGGTGCATTTTAGTCTGAACCTTGATTCACTTGATTTAAGGATTAACTTGATTATTAAAAATGATGTTCAACAATCACGTAAATCCCTTAATCATGGTTCAGACAATGGGCAACAATTTCTAATCCTTCAAACAACGAACTGAAAACAAGTAAGACTTGATGCGGTTGCTTCTGCCCACAGAACCACTGTTGTGGTGTATGCTGCGACCGTAGGCGTGGCTAGTATCGTTCATAGTGCTCCACCAGTAGCCCGTATTCTTGGCAGTTGCTTTCATCGTTGTCATAACACTTGCTGCCGCTTGCATTGTAATTCAAGTTCTCCGCCATCCAAACCTGCTCGCCTATTTCAACGGTTTTGTACTTTTTTCCGTCCCGGCTATCGGTAAAAGTGCCTTTTTGTTGAGCGAAAGCCGCTACGCAGATTAACAGCAATGCTATTGTTGTTTTAATTTTTTGAACTCCTTTTTCCTGTTTTTGTTTGCCCAGTAAATCTTTCCTGAACTTTCACTGATTTAGTTACACTTTCGTTGGATTGCAAATACGGATATTCGCTATTTTTGTCGGCATTAATTCCCCAAATCCTATCAAAATCCCAGCCGACAAATGTTATTTGCTGTTTCATTTGTACCGTCGATTTCGGCTCTCCTTTATCTATGTCAACTTGTCCGCTTGTTTGGCGGTCATAATAGGAATTTTCTATTGTACCTTTATAATCCACTCCCACCAATCCACCTATAGTACTGCCAGTTGTTCCCGACACTTTTCCTGTAGCGTAACTATTCGTTATTATGCCGCCATTATTTCCTGCCAATCCACCTACATTGCTAGTTCCAGACACATTTCCTGTGGCATAGCAATCCGTTATCGTGCCGCCGTTAATTCCCACCAATCCGCCGACATATTTTTCTCCTTCAACATCTCCAGTAGCATAACAATTAGTTATTATGCCCGTTTTTGTGCCGCTATAGTTATTTCCTACCAATCCACCAACAGTAGAAGTATAGCCCGTTATATTTCCAGTAGCATAACAATCCGTTATCGTTCCACTGTTATCTCCTACCAATCCACCGACACTAACCTTATCTTTATCTTCAAAGCCTTTAACATTTCCCGTAGCATAGCAATCCATTATCGTGCCACTGTTATCTCCCACCAATCCGCCGATATTGCCGCCATTCCAAAAATAACTTCCGATTACATTTCCCGTAGCATAACAATTCGTTATTGTGCCGTCATTATTTCCTATCAATCCACCGATAAAACTCCTATAATGATTAGGACTTGCCGTCACGTTTCCCGTAGCGTAACAATTCGTTATTATACCGTTATTATCCCCTATCAATCCACCGATAGAACCTCCTCCTCCTGTCACATTCCCCGTAGCGTAACAATCCGTTATCGTGCCACTTTCATTTTTTCCCACCAATCCACCGACAGTATAGCCAGTTACATTTCCCATGGCATAACAATCCGTTATCGTGCCACTTTCATTTTTTCCCACCAATCCGCCGACAGTTATTCCGCTTACATATCCTATAGCGTAACTGTTCGTTATTCTTCCACCGCTGTTCCACCCTACCAATCCACCGACACATTTTCCTTCTATATAAGACGCGGTAACACCGAGATTTTTTATCGTTGCATCGGAACCGACATATCCGAATAGTCCTTGGCAATCATCATTTGATTTATTGATATAAACGCCGCTCACGACATAGCCGCCGCCGTCAAATGTACCGGAGAACGAACGATTTGAACCTATAGGTGTCCAGGTATTTTTGGGGCTAACTTCACTCCAGTTTTTCCATTTTGTAGTGTTGTTAAGCATAATATTCGTACCAAGTTTTATCGTTTTGCCCGAAAAACTATTTCCGCCATTAACCAACTGTGCCAATCCCGCCAACTGCTCGGCTTTCGTGATAGTAAATTCCGTTTGTGAGGTGTTGTCCCAATACCATTCCGCATCAATCGTCCCGTTCCAAACCTGTGCCCATACCCCGCAAGCGACAACTAACACCGCTGCCAATGCCTTGAAAATATACTTATGTATTATCATAAGTCCTCCTCCTCAAAATTGTGCTTCATTTTAGCAAAATCAATATCTTGCACGGGAAATCTTTTCTCTCGCAAAATTCTTAATCTAAAGACTAATTTTTCAAAACCTTTATGTGCAATAGGGTTATGAAAGTTCTTGCGCATATATAAAATAGCCTCTTTAAGTCTGTCGAACCATCTTGTGGTATAAACTCCCGATATTTTCTCAAATACAGCAATATCATAAACACCTGTATCTATGCCAATAGAAAGTCTTTCCATACAAGATAAATATTTTCTTATCGCATTTAACAAATCCTTATCCTTTTCAATATCATGAACATTAATAACCTCGCCATTTGGAAATTTCGTGTCTATTTGTTTTAATGATTCTTCGTATTCTTTTTGAATGCTATTATAAAATTTGATAGTTGCCTGTTTTTTTCTTCGTTCGTGGTCTGCCTTAAAGCCTTTTTTCATTAAAAATAGTTGAATTATAGCGAATACAACACCCAAGCAAATAAACAAATTGCTGGTTACTTCTGCAATATATTTCAGTTTATCAGCAAATGTCCAGCCTTCGCCGTTTGTCGCTATTGCTAGCAAAGCAAAAAGCATGATGACAAGGCAAAAAATGCCTGCCGCCAATATGAATTTTGAGACTGTTTTGCTCATAAAAAATTCCTTTCCAATTCTTGTTCCTCCGTCAAACACAGCATAGCAAGTACCGCCAAGCGTGCTGTCATGAAAGAGAAACGATTATACAAATTTTTGAACTTCATTTTTACCTTGCTTCGAAGATTATAAAACCTTATTAACAAATACTACTGTCAACATTAAAAAGAACGATAAAAAAGTCATTGTTATCAATATACGGTAATGCTCTAACATTTTGATTCGCGCACCTGAACGTGAAAATAATGCCTTAGAAAGTTCTGTTTCTATTTCTTCTTCTTTGATAATTCTATTTGTAAATTTATCTCTTATGCTCGTAAGTTCATGGGGTTTTTCCGGTTTTAGCATGATTATAAAAGCAATAAATAAGCATACGGCAATGAGGGCAAAAAACAGTATAATAAAAATTAATAGTATAACATTTTTTGTGTTACAATTATTAAATATCAAAACATAATTTTTTGTCACTTCCAATACGGCAGTTATTTCCAAACAGATAAACACTAGCATAAATGAGACTTTTTGCTCTAAAAATCTTATCGCATTTTGAGTATCCTTAAACATTTCCAACATATAAGTTTTTGTATCCATTTTAACCCCCGTTTGCTTTCCTGCGCACCGCCGCAACAAGCAGTGCAGCGACCGAAAAATATCCATCTTGCAATCCTCCCTTATTTAACCTTACTTCACCCCCGCCGCCTGCGGAAACACCAACTGTCTCAACTTTCATTTTCTATTCTCCTCAAATTCATTTTTTCACCAACACATCCAAAATTTCACTTTCAATCCTTTACGCAACGAACACTAAACAAGAGAGCTTTACCGCTTGTGCTCAAGTTTGCGACCACGCTGATGTAGCTCATGAAGCAGGAGTAAGCGATGTCGCTACTATCCTCATTGGCACTCCACCAATTGCCGAAGTTGCCGACACTGCTGAAACTACCACCCGAAAGGCCGCTGCCGCCCGGCAGGGCCGAAAACCCGAACTCGTCCGTCCCGTTGCTATTGCTATTCCAGCCGCTCGTCGACTTCAATTTAACTCCCGCAGTACTGCTACCGCCAACAAAATCCGTCAACGCCGTCCACTCGGCATTGCTCGGCAAATGCCACCCTGAAGGGCAAACACCTTGCCTTCCGCTTGGATTGGCAGTTGAACTTGCTGCTTCATTCATTGCCGTCCACCAGTTGTACAAACGACCGTAGGTGCCGCATCTGTTTTGGCTGTCGCCGCCGCTATTGTCGCCATAACATCTGCTACCGCTTGCGTTGTAATTCAAATTCTCCGCCATCCAGGTTTGTGTGCTTATTTCCACTTTCTTGTAAGTCTTGCTGTCACGTACATCGCAGAAATACGTTGACAGGGTGTATTTGTTATTTCCGCAGCAGTCCTCCGTTCCGGGAGTGAATGTTACGGTGCCCCCGCATTTATTTTCAATATTATTATTGTAGCAGAACTGGGAGCTTGTGAATGTTTCCCCACCGCAAAGCGGGGTAACCGTATTGCCAAGGCAAAAATGCGTTGAAGGATTGTAGGGTTGGTTATTGCAAGAATATGTTTGACCATTGTAGCAGTAGTGCGTTGCTAAAGTATATTTATCATTGCCGCAGCAGTCTTCCGTTCCGGGAGTAAATGTTACGGTGCCCCCGCATTTATCGTGAATCGTATTGCCGGAGCAGAACTGGGAGCTGGTAAATGTTTCACCGCTGCACTTGTCGTAACGCACACTGTTTAAGCAGAATTGCGTATCCGGGTTGAGCGGTTTATCGCCGCAAGAACTCGAACTACCATTGAAACAATAATATTTTGTCGTGTCGTGCCAACCCGTGCCGCATTCCGTCTTCACTACGCCGCCTTCGCAAATTTGAGTTGCTCTGTCATACTCT
>Ga0182466_16270_pt1 | contig 21425 bp, 18 predicted proteins | sample TergutMp193P3_FD_120795 | JGI IMG/M metagenome (GOLD analysis project Ga0182466, IMG submission 120795) | reverse complement strand
ATGTTCCGTTAATAAAGGTTCTTGGCGGCTCAACCGAAAAAGACAGGCTTGCCAATGCGGGATTGGCTCTCTATGTGTCTTTGAGCATTCTTTTTTCTTTCATGGTTAAAAGCACGGATACGGAGTATTCGCAATACTTGAAGAATAACAGGCTGCAGTTTCCGCACGGAAAAAACCTTGATTCCGGCGAATCCTATTTGGTGCAAACCATTAAAGAGCTTTGCCATGCCCAAAGACGAAAGATATTAAGCCCTCTTGTGCTTGCAAATGTATTTTTCATGATAGAAGCTTACAACGATTCTGTCTATGCAAGCACCCGCAAGCCCTAGCCCCCGCCGCTAGTCCCTCCCGGCTCGAACACAAAAGCGTGTTTTTCGCTGATTTTTTTGTGGTTTTTTTCTATATTTAAAGCGGAGTGAACTATGAGAAGGTTTTTAAATATTTTGGCTTCTGGCGCAAGGTCTTTTTCTTTTGCGCCAACTATGGAAATGCCGAAGTTTGACGATGAACCGCTGCCTTTCAGCAGGGCGAGAACGCCCAGAACACCCGCTGAAATAATGCGGGCAGCATGGGAAGATGTAGGTTCTCGCATGTGGGAAGCGGTCAGAGAGGTAGAGAAGGAATATGGCAGCCAATCTGCAAACTAAGCAGACCACTACGCTCCAAGCCTTTTCGTATCAGGGCGTTATCCCGCCGCCAGAAATGATGGAGCGTTTCAAAAAGCTAGACCCTGGCCTTCCAGAGAGAATAGTCAGAATGGCGGAAAGGTCAATGGATAGAGCAGATAAGGCCAATTATAATGCCTGACGGTAGTAGTATTTTAGCCCTAACAGTTTCAGCTTTGTTGCTGTCTCTCGCTTTTGTTTATTCGCTCATAAATCATGTTTTCCGCTTGAGCCAAACAGAAACCGTTGACGATATTTTGAGCAGCGAAGATTTCAAGGAAATTATTTTTCAGGGCACCTCGGTGTGCTGTCTTGCCGCTTTTGTTCTGCTCGGCTTGGAATTCGGCGGCTATTGGTATGTATGGTTTGCGGTATTGGCATGTATATATGTTGCGGATTTTTTTATCCCTGAAATTCTGGCTGCAATGTTTCCAGATACACTTTCAAAGTTCTGTATAAGAGCGTATAAAATTCTCAAATATCTTTTTTTGCCGAGCGCAAAAATTTCGCTTTTTTTGCAGAAGGGATTTTTGAAAATTCTAGGCTACGATAGCAGGCTTTCCTTTTTATCTGAATCCATGCGAGAGGCTATAAACGACGACGACTCCCCTTCTGCCTTAGAAGAAGAAGAAAAGCAAATGATAAGAAACATCTTTGTTTTTGCAGATACCCCCGTGCGAGAGATAATGACCCCGCGCGTTGAAATGCATGCCATAGACGTCCAAACCCCGCTTCATGATGTAATCAAACTTTTGAACAGCGAAAGACACAGCCGTTTGCCGGTATTTTCCGGCTCCATAGATAATATAATAGGTATTCTTTCCAACAGAGAATTTTTGGAATGGTATACGGAAAGAGTACATGAAACTTTCGATCTGGCAAAGCTGGTTCGCCCGGCTGTTTTTGTGCCTACGGGAAAAAAGATAGACACCATTCTGCACGAACTCAGGGAGAGCAACAATCATCTAGCTATAGTGGTGGATGAATATGGCGGTACCGCAGGTCTTGTAACAATGGAAGATATTTTGGAGGAGATAGTCGGAGAAATAAAAGATGAAGACGATTCGGAAGAAGACATGGGTTTTGTTAAACTCCCATCGGGGCAGTATATGCTGGATCCTCTGATCACTCTTTCCGACCTGGAAGACCGTTTGGGCATTCATTTTGACATAAAGGACGGTGAGCATATAGAAACCCTTTCCGGCCTTATACAGTACACTTTAGGCTCTTTGCCTCAAACCGGAACAAGCGTTCAAATTCAGGGCTATCTGTTCAAGGTTAAAAAAATGGACGGTACCAAGATGGAAGAAATTGTTTTGGAGACTCCGATAACGATTAATCCCAGATAATGCCGGGAGCTGGGTCTTTCAAGTCTTTGCTGTTCTTTGCTTCTTCGAATTTTTTTCTCAAATATTCGGAGCGGTTATTTTCTCTTTCCTTCGCTTCGTTAAGTTTTTTCTCAAGTTCTGCGGCTCTGTTTTTTTCGTGCTCCAAAAATTCTTCCAGACTCTCTTTCTTTTTGCGCTCCCTGTGAGACACGACTTCTTTGGCAAAAGTATCTATTACTAATACGTTATCGCAGCACGGGCAAATTACTTCAATATTTGACATGCCGCAAACATAGAAAATTAATTTTCTATATTTGTGATTATGAAACACGCATATACTCTTTTGCCGGCAGCAAACGGCGTTCCGCTGGAAAACGTGGCAGACGGAATTTTGGAAACTTTGAGCAAAAAGGGTTTGAAGGTTGCAAAATTTACCCCATTCGGAGAAAACGGGATTCCATTCGCTGAAATCCGAAACTCCATCATTTCCGGCTATGAACAGGTAATCATGGAATTACTGGTGGACAAATTCTCAAGGATATCGGCAAAAAACGATGTGGTGATTGTCGAGGGAATTTCCAACACGGATATTTTTTACAAAAAAGAACTCCACAGCATGTTGACCTCCGCCCTTGATGCCGATATTATTTTAGTTGCAAGCATAACCGAAAAACCGCTTGAAACGCTTATAAGCGAAATTTCCATTGAAGAGCATTTTCACAAAAAGGCAAACGCCTTTATGGCAGGCTGCGTATTTTTGAACGTAAATGAAAATAACGAAAATGCCCTCAGAGCCGCCTGCAAAGATAGCGAACTGCCTGCGCTGGCTTTTGTTCAAGGCGGAGAAAATCCGGGCAAAGAAGCCGTTATAGCAGGCATGGAAGAAAAACTCTGGGAATATGTGCTGAAAAAAAACAGAGAACACCGAATGAGCCCGCCGGAGTTCCGCAATTTCCTGATTAAAAAGGCACAAAAACACAAAGCGAAAATCGTTTTGCCGGAAGGCTCGGAACCCAGAACCGTACGTGCTGCCATCCTCGCCTTGCAAAGGCAAATAGCCCATCCGTTATTGCTCGCAAAAAGAGCGGATGTTGAAAAAACCGCAGCCACTCTTTACATGACATTGCCCGGTGACCTAGAAATTATAGACCCGGAAAACCTAGCACCCAAATATGTGCCTCTGCTGATTGAACTCCGCAAGAACAAAGGCATGACCGAAGAAGAAGCCAAAAAGAAACTTAAAGACAGCGTTTGGGTAGGAACCATGATGGTAAAAGCAGGAGATGCGGACGGTCTTGTAAGCGGCGCAATTCACTCCACCGCAGAAACGGTTCGCCCTGCCCTCATGATAATCAAACCTCATGCGGGAACTTCACTAATAAGTTCGGTATTCTTTATGTGCCTGCCCACGCAGGTGCTCGTTTACGGCGATTGCGCCATAAATCCAAACCCAAATGCAGACGAACTTGCGCAAATAGCCATACAATGCGCAGACACCGCCAGGAACTTCGGCATTGTCCCGCGGGTAGCAATGCTGAGCTACAGCACAGGCGAAAGCGGCAAGGGCGAGGATGTTGACAAAGTAAAAGAAGCCACTCAAAAGGTAAAGGAACTTCGCCCGGACATAGAAATAGACGGCCCCATGCAATACGATGCTGCAATAATGGAATCGGTAGCCCGCACAAAAGCCCCGAACAGCCACATAGCGGGCCGCGCAACCGTATTTGTGTTTCCCGATTTAAACACGGGAAACACAACTTACAAAGCAGTTCAGCGCAGCGCAAATACCATCAGCGTCGGCCCCATGCTTCAGGGGCTGGCAAAACCGGTTAACGATTTGTCTCGCGGCGCGTTGGTAGACGATATTGTTTATACCATAGCTATAACGGCAGTGCAAGCCGGGATGAATAGATAATTTTTTCAAAAATAGAACCAAATTTTCTAAATTCTTATCCGTGCAGGTTGTTTATATCCTCATTTTGGCGGTATTCTCTCACGGTGCGGATAGTCTTTTGCAAAAATATGTAAATATTGCCCTGCAAAACAATCCCGCCCTGCAAGCTGTTCAAAAAAAATATGAAGCCGCGGAAAAAAAGATTGCCGGAACAGGAACTTTGAACTATCCTCAACTGGACATAGGTCTCTATACCTCAAAAGAGGACATTGAAATGAACGGCATAGTGGGAAATGTTTCTCTTATGCAAATGTTCAACTGGCCCGGCACGCAGAACGCCTTTCAGGGCGAAGCAAAAGCTATGGCCAAAATGCAGGCAGTCGCGTTGAACAAAACAAAGGACAGCCTTGCCGCACAAGTTAAAATCAATTGGCATAATTTATGCCAGATAAACCTGAAAATAAAATACATGCGGGAAAATTTGGATTTGATGAAACAGATGGAGAATTTGGCAAACGCGGAATTTGCGGCGGGTAAAGGCTTGGCGGAACTTTTAAATGTTCAGGAAGAAATTTTGGAAATGAATTATGAAATAGAGGCGATGAAATTAGAACTTGTATCTTTGAATGCTGCCTTTAACGCAATGCTGAATGTGCCGCAATCAAGCGAAGTTCTGCTCGCAGATACCATAACGCTGCAAATACTTGATTTTGAAAAGGACTCCGAACCGCCGATGATTTCGATGCTCGGCACGGAAAATGAAATTTTCAAGGCGCAGCGCGAGATGAACAAAATAATGGGTTACCCGATGTTTGGCCTGGGTATTCAGTACAAGAAGGAAATGGAAAAGGGAATGTTCATGGCAATGGCAAGCCTTACACTCCCTATATGGCGCGCAAAAACAAATGCCGGGTTGCTGGAGAGCGAATTGCAGGCAGAGGCATCTCAGAAAATGCTTGCGGATGCAAAAAACAATCTGCAAGCGGAACGGGCGATGGCAAAAAGCAATTTGCAGAATTTAGACAAAAAAATAACGCTTTACAAGCAGCAAATAGAGCTTGCGGAGAGCAGCCAAAAAATAGCTCTGCAAAATTTTAGCGCAGGCAAGGGAATGTTTTCGGACATTTTGCAGATAAACAGAAAATTACTAGATTACAGAATAAAAGAGCTGGAAGCGGTGACGGAATACAATAAAACAGCGGCACAGGCGGAGGTTTTGTTTTGAAAATTTTTGTTTATGTTATGCTTGTTGCGCTGGGAATGCTGGGCGGATGGTTTATTTTCGGCGAAAAGACCCATAAAAATATTCATAATTCGGAAAAAGCAAAAGAAACCGTTTATACATGTTCAATGCACCCCCAAATCAGGACGCAAGACCCTACGGCAAAATGCCCGCTTTGCGGAATGGATTTGATTCCCGTTGCAAGCGAAGACGAAGGCTTTGCCCAAGACGAAAATTCTTTTACAATGTCGGCGGCGGCGGTTGCTCTTTCCAGTGTTGAGATTTTAGAGGCAAAAAAAAGCGAGCCGCAAAAAATGCTCAGGCTATACGGAAGCATTCAAGCCAATGAGCTTAAAAAGCATTCGCAAACGGCTCATATCGGCGGGCGCATAGAAAAACTGTTCGTCAATTTTGAGGGTGAGCAGGTGAAAAAGGGGCGAATCTTGGCAAGCATTTATTCGCCTGAGCTTTTAGTTGCGCAAACGGAATTTTTAGAAGCGATAAAGCAAAAACATCCTGTGATAGCAGAGGCGGCAAGGGAACGTTTGCGTTTTTTGAAAATTACGGGAGAGCAAATTTCGGAGCTGGAAAGAACCGGCAAGGCAAATCCATATATAAACGTGTTTGCAGATGCGAGCGGAATTGTGATAGCAAAAAAAACGGAACGAGGCGAATACGTAGATGCAGGAGCGGTTTTATTCGATTTGGCGGATTTGTCTTCTGTTTGGGCGGTGTTTAACGCTTATGAGTCGGATTTGCCGTATTTGAAAGTTGGCGACCTTATAGGTTATACCGTAAATTCCTTGCCCGGCGCGGTTTTCACCGGACGGGTTGAATTCATCTCGCCTGTTGTGGATTCAATGTCTCGCACGGCGAAAGTGCGAATGGAAACGGCGAATAAAAATTTAAAGCTAAAACCCGGAATGCTTGCCAGCGCGTTGATTCACAATGCAAAAATCAGCGGGGAGAGCATTATTTTACCGAAAACCGCAGTGCTTTGGACAGGCGAGCGTTCTGTTGTTTATGTGGCGAAAAAATTGGAGAATTCCGCTTTGAACTTCAGTTTGAAAGAAGTTTTGCTCGGCGTTGCGCTTGGAGATTCCGTTGTTATCGTCTCTGGAATTTCGGAGGGAGAATCGGTTGTTGCGAGCGGAGTTTTTGCAGTTGATGCCAGCGCACAGCTTGCCGGAAAAAAATCCATGATGAATTTACCCCAACAAGGAGATACTATGAATACAATCGCAAAACTAGCCGTAGCCGCAATCTGCACCACCGCATTTGCGTGCAACGATGAACACAAGGCACACCAACAACCCGTTGCGCAGGGAAAAGCGGCAATAGCGCAAACGCAAGATGCCTCGGTGCAAAAGTTGTCGCTTTCCGTGCAGGGCGCATGTGAGATGTGCAAGATGAAAATCGAAAGCACCGCTAAATCCATCGAAGGGGTTAAAATCGCCGAATGGAATTTAAGCGCAAAAATTTTGAATGTGGAATACGACCCCGGAAAAACTTCGCCGAGCGCAATTAGCAAAGCCATAGCCGCCGTTGGTTACGATACCGAAATGGACAGAGCCAGCGATGTGGTGTACAATGCTTTGCCGGGTTGCTGCAAGTACAGGAATTAGATGAAATTCCTCCTCCATAACCGCCTCTTTTCCATTATTATCTTAACAGGTATTTTGATAAGCGGGCTTCTTGTTGCACCCTTTGATTTTGGTTTTTTCAGGGACTTTCGAAGTCCTGTAAATGTGGATGCGATTCCAGACCTTGGCGAGAACCAGCAAATTGTAGCAACGGAATGGATGGGGCGAAGCCCCAAGGACGTTCAGGAGCAGGTAACCTATCCGCTTACAACGGCGTTACTCGGTATTCCGGGCGTAAAAACCATCCGTTCAACATCAATGTTCGGAATGTCCTTTATATATATTATTTTTGAGGAAAATATTGAATTTTACTGGAGCCGCTCCCGCATATTGGAGAAGCTAAATTCGCTGCCGGAGAATCTGCTCCCAAGCGATGTAAAGCCCGTTATTGGTCCCGATGCAACCGCTCTGGGGCAAATATTCTGGTACACTTTGGAAGGGCGAAACCCTAAAACCGGCGCACCCGCAGGGGGATGGAGTCCAGACACTTTGCGAAGTATTCAGGATTTTTATGTTAAATACAATTTGGCTGCCGCCTCCGGCGTTTCCGAAGTTGCGAGCGTTGGCGGCTTTGTTAAGGAATACCAGATAGAAGTCAATCCGAGCGCACTTCAAAATTACAACCTTTCGATTATGGATGTGATGGGGGCGGTGCAAAAGAGCAATCTGGATATAGGCGCGGAAACCATAGAGATGAACAAAGTGGAATATATGGTGCGGGGAATAGGATATATAAAAAATTTATCGGATATAGAGGAAACGGTTGTCGCTTTGCAAAACGGCATTCCCGTGAAAATCAAGGATTTGGCTTTTGTGAATTTTGGCCCTGCGGCGAGGCGTGGAGGTTTGGATAAAGAAGGCGTGGAGGCGGTGGGGGGCGTTGTTGTTGCCCGCCACGGTTCCAACCCGATGCAGACAATTGAAAATGTGAAAAAGAAAATCAAGGAGATGAATGCGGGGATGCCGAGCAAAATCCTGGCAGACGGCACGGAATCCAAGGTTCAGGTAATTCCTTTTTACGACCGTTCCGTTTTGATAGAAGAAACAATCCAGACTTTAAAAACCGCTCTTTCCCATGAGATTTTGATTTGCATTTTGGTGGTGACCGTTTTGGTGTTCCGTTTGCGGGCTTCGATTGTAATCGCTTCGCTTTTGCCGCTTGCCGTGCTTGCGACTTTTGTAATAATGCGTGTTGCCGGCATAGAGGCAAATGTGGTTGCGCTTTCGGGAATTGCGATATCTATTGGCGTGATGATAGATATTGGGGTGGTGATGGTTGAGGCTATTTTGAAGGAAGTTGAGAGCGGGGAAAGAGTTGAGAGTGGAGAGTTGAGAGTGGAGAGTGGGGGAAAAGTTGAGAGTGGAGAGTTGAGAGTGGAGAGTGGGGGAAAAGTTGAGAGTGGAGAGTGGAGAGTGGAGAGTGAGGGGAAGGAAGCTGTGATTTATAAGGCTGCCAGGAGCGTTACTGCGCCGCTGGTTACCGGGATGGTTTCTACCATAATCGGGTTTTTACCCGTGTTCGCTTTGACCGCACAGGAAGGGAAATTGTTTATTCCGCTTGCCTATACCAAAACTTTTGCCTTGATTTCTGCTTTGGCGTTGGGCTTTGCTGTTTTGCCTACTATTGCGTATTATTTGCTGTTTTGGCGTTTGCGTTTTTGGCGGGAAATTGCGGTGAAAATAAAAGGGCAACCGCGAGGCTTGCCCCTGCGGGATGTTTGCCGTGTTTTGGTTATTGTTTTTGCCGTGGTTTTTTTGGGGGTTGAATGGTTGCCGCTTGGACATTCTGCTGGGATTTTTTGGAATTTGTTTTTTGTTGTTTTTGTGGTTGGGGTTATTTTGGCTTTTCTTTGGGGGCTTGTTCATTTTTATGAAAAAATTTTGAGATGGTGCTTGGCCAATAAATTTCTGTTTTTGACTTTGCCTGTGATTTTGGTTGTTTTTGGGTTGCTGATTTGGAAAAATACGGGCGAAGAATTTATGCCTACTTTGGATGAAGGCTCTTTTTTGCTTATGCCTACCACTATGCCGCATTCCGGGGTGGAGCGTGTGAGGGAGTTGATTGCTACACTGGACAAACGCATTTCTTCAATTCCCGAAATTGAAAGCACGGTTGGAAAGTGGGGGCGGGTGAATTCCGCTCTTGACCCTGCTCCTATTCAGATGTTTGAAAATACAATCAATTATAAAACGGAATATGCAACGGATTCCAGCGGGAATGTGTTTAGGCAGTGGAGACCTCATATTAAAAGCACCGACGATATTTGGAACGAGATTGTGAAGGCTTCATCAAATTTGCCCGGTTTGACCAGTGCTCCTAAACTGCAGCCGATTGCGGCTAGGCAGGTTATGCTTGCTACGGGAATGAGAGCTTCAATGGGTTTGAAGGTGAGCGGGCCGGATTTAGATGCTATTGAACGTGCCGGGCGAGCTTTGGAGGAGGCTTTGAAGGAATGCCCCAGCATAAAAAGCGAGACGGTTTTTTATGACCGCTCGGTTAGCGCTTCTTATATGGAAATTCGCCTGAACAGGGCGGAGATGGCTCGTTATGGTTTGAATGTTGCGGATTTGCAGTCCGTGATTTCTGCGGCGGTGGGCGGAATGTCCCTTACAAATACGGTGGAGGGCAGGGAGAGATATTCCGTGCGGATTCGCTATCCAAGAGAGCTTCGCAACAGCCCGGAGACCTTGGAGAAAATTTTGATTCCCACTTCCGACGGCGCACAGATTCCTTTGGGTTCGGTTGCGAAAGTTGAGTTTGCAAAGGGGGCACAGATGATTTCCAGCGAGAATACCTTTTTAATAGGTTATGTGCTTTTTGACAAGGTGGATGGCATTGCGGAAGTTGAGGCGGTGGAAACGGCGCAGGCATACTTGAGGCAAAAAATTGAGAGCGGAGAGTTGAGAATTGAGAGCGGAGTTTCATATAAGTTTGCGGGGACTTACGAGCAGCAGCAACATGCGGCTAAGACTTTGGCCGTGATAATTCCGCTTGCGATGCTGGCGATTTTTTTCGTTTTGTTTTTGCAGTTTAAAACCGTGCTAGCTAGCTGCATACATTTTAGCGGAGTGTTTGTAGCCTTTGCCGGCGGCTTTATTATGCTTTGGCTTTATGGGGAGCCTTGGTTTTTGAATTTTTCCATTGGCGGCGAAAATTTGCGGCACGTTTTCCATATTCACGAGGTAAATTTGAGCGTTGCCGTTTGGGTGGGCTTTATAGCCCTGTTTGGGATAGCCACCGATGACGGTATTCTGATGGGAACCTATATTCACGAGACATTTATAAAACTGGACCCAAAAACAAAGGAAGATATTCAAAATGCCGTTGTTGTGGCCGGTTTAAAGCGGGTTCGCCCTGCCGCAATGACCACTGCGACAACCCTAATCGCTCTTTTGCCCGTTTTAACCTCCACCGGCAAAGGCTCGGACATAATGGTCCCTATGGCAATTCCCGCATTCGGCGGAATGCTGATACAGAGCATTACGATGTTTGTTGTTCCGGTGTTCCAGTGCATTTGGAGGGAGAGAATTACTGATATAGGCTGACCGCAAAATAATAATTATTTTTCATTATCCCTTGACAAGTTTCCAAAAAATTTCTATATTTACCAATATAGCACAGGGGAGCGCTTTTATTATATAATTTTTTGGCATGATTGCCGCAAAGAGGTGCTTATGCGAATTTTCGTTTTCGCATTCATTATTATATTCACGGCATATTTTTCTCACGGACGAAGCCTAGCTTCTATCCGCAAGGACGCTTTTACCGTTGGAGTGAACAAAGGGGATTCCGCCGCCGAATACGATTTTATATCTGAAGTTACGGCGAAAATGAAATTTTCAAGGTTCAGGCTCGTTACATTTGAAAACGCAAATGCGGGGCAAAGATTGCTCTTAGAAGATAAAATAGACGCCATAATAGCAAGAATAAGCTATTCGCCGCATTTGGAAAACAAATTTTTAGTATCCGTTCCCTACGACAAAACGGAAATTGCCGTAGCCATTCCTGCAAAAAACAGTGAAATTTGGACATTAGCGGATTTAGACGGGAAGACCCTCGTTTTTATTCCAAAAGATATTTCAAGTAAACAAATTCTCGATATTTGGCAACATTCAAAACCGGTAGCTGCTCAAAATTTAAGCGATGCCGTTAATTTTTTGCAAAAAGGTCAAGCAATTGCAGTTATTGCAAACAGGCAAACATTGGAAACGCAAAAAGATTCCGATTTGCGAATATTCCCGAACAAACTTGTGGAAAATAATATAGTTGCATTATTTTCCCCAAGTTCCAAAAATTTACAGGAAGAATTCAACAGAGTTGTAAAAAACTCTCAACCTTCAATTACCAGCCTTAGGCTGTTCTCCAGCGGAAACCAAACTCAGGGGAGTCTCAATTCTCAACTTGAGCCAGAAGGCAGAATAACCAAAATAATAATTTTACTCAATGAATTAAAAAAAGAACTTGAACTTTTGCAAAAGGAGTTAAAATGAATATTTTTTATGAGCAGGAAGTTAAGATTTTGCAAAAATTGAAAAAAGATTTTGACAGTGTCTGTAAAAACGCCGAATTCAGCTTTGATACAGAACAGCTTTTATTCGGATTTGCCTCCTTAACCGCAAGAATACGCAGGGAAATGGCTGAGGCAGAAAATGAAATTGCAAAGGATTTTGTAGAAAGCATTGCTCCATATTTGCTTTTGCCTTTGCCGGCTCGCTCTCTAGCAGAAATTATCCCTTCACCGAGTGATAATATGGAAAGAGAAATTCCTGACGGAGCCATGCTTTGTTCCAAAGGCAAAAAAGCCGGTGAAAAACCGTTCTTTTGGAGAATAACGAGCAAACACAAATTCAATCCGGCACAAAAAATCATTTCGGTTAAGGCGACGGAAGATTCCGAAGATTTCGATTGTTTGGAATTTGAATATCGCGGAGGCGGTCCTTGGGTCATTTATATAAATGGCGAAAGCAAGTTTGCTTGGACTTTGTGGAATTTTATGCTGGAATATGCAAAGGTGCCTATAAAACCGCACATTATTGCAAAACCGCAAAATCCGTGGGAATTGTGCAGAGATTTTTTCTGTTTTGAGGAAAAATTCAGGTATATTTACATAGAAAATTTGCCGAATAAAATTCGCTTTGAAAAAAAAATTCCGAGGGAAATTTTTTCTAAAATAAACACAAAAAATTTTAAACTGAACGTTTTTCCCATAGAAAATGCTTTTGAGCAAAATCTGGAACCGACTCTGCTGAGCAGCAATGATTTTGAAGCAAAAATTTTCCCAAACGAAGATAGACAAACCATATTATCTTTAAAAGAAGTTTTAGCAGGGAATACAAAAACGGCGAGTTTCAGGGAAGTTAAATACCGTTATAATTCCGGGCAAATTCGCTTCGCGAATTTGCCTCCGAATGCCGATGTGCTTTCTATTGCTGCCATCGTTAGCGATGGAATTTCTGCAGCAGGAATTCTGGAGGAAGGTAGTGCTTTGCAGGCAAAAAATTCAGCTATGCAAATGTGCGAAATTAATTCCGTAATAAACGCCTTGCCATTTTTACCGCCACTTGCGGACCATTCGGACGAATGGAAAATCCTGGGTTTGCTGCAAAAAAATTATTTGCGCTTTTTTGAAGGAAACACATTGAGAAATGCCCTTGAAATGCAGCTTTGGAATACTCAGGGAAAGAGAAATTATTTGGCACATAGCATAAAAAGCGTTTCTTTGGAGAATAAAAACGCCGTACATAAAGGCTGTCTTGTTCCAAAGGCATTCGTAAAAATAACTTTATCGCCGGATTTTTTTGACACGGGTAATTATGAATTTTTGGGAATTTTACAGGCTTACGGAGAGATGCTTTTTTGTCTGTTTAAAGAAATTTTTATTTGCAATATGCTGGTTGATTTAGTTTTGCGCATTGAACCTTTTGGGATGGAACTGAAATGGGAATAAAAAATTCTTTTTTTGAATGGATGTTTTTACATTTTTCAAATAAAAACGAAAGCAGAATACTCCGCATAATTGGGAGCAATTCATTAAAACATCCAAGCGGCGATATAAATTCTGCAAAAGCCGGAAAGGGGCATATTTTGCTCGCCTTAAACGAAATGAGTCTGTGTGGCGCGGATTCTCCATTGCCGGATGATTTTTTAAAAGGCATTAGAACGGAAAACGAAAATTCCTTGGCTTTGGCGGAATTTTTAAATATGCTTCAGCATTATCTAGCCATGCTCAGGTTTAACGCAATTCTGGAAAAAAGCGTTTTCTTAATGCAAGAACTGGGAAATGAAAAATGGCAAAACCGTTTTGCTCTGTATAACGAAAAATTTTCACCAGAAATTCTGAGAATTTTTTTTGTGAAAAAATTTCCGAATGCTCAAATATCCGTCCATTGTTTTGAACCTTTGAGAATTGAAAATCCCGCTCCTATTTTTTTAGGCAAAACCGGCTTGAATGGAAATGCGCTTCTGGGAAATATTTGCATAAGTTTAACAAGTGCCATGAGAGTTGATGTTTGCGATATCTCTTTGGAACAGGGCATTGTACTAAAAAGGAAAAAAGATATTTTAAATGAAAAATTTCCTTTCAGAATAAAAGTGAATTTCAGAACAAAAATTCAAAACGATGAAATTTACCGTTTAAGCGGCAAAAGATTATCGGAAAATTTTTGGCTTGGAAATAAGAATTTCGAGGATTTCAAATGGGAGAAATGGGTATGAAAAAAGGACAAATATTTGCAATGTTGTTCGTTGCTTGTATGCAACTGGAATACATTGAAAATCCGGTTGAAGAAAATGCGATTCAGGATTTTTCCGGTTCGGGAAGTTCAAAATTGCAAATGAACCGGCATGAGCTGGAATACAAAGATATAAGCTATTACCAAGCCATTCTTATTTGCAATGAAATGTCTTTGGCAGATGGTTTGGATACGCTTTATCAATACGATAAACCGGTACTCATTGATGATTCTCTCTTTTGGCTGCCGAATATAAAAATTTTAGGAAACCGCTCCGGGTATCGTTTGCCTACAAAAGAGGAGTGGCTCTTGGCAAAGAAAAACGGTGATATAGAAAAACTGGATGAAAACGTTGTAGAGTGGCTTTACGGAGAGTCAAATTCTCAATACGGTGTTTTTGAACTTGCTCCGAATTTTCTCAAAGCTGTCGGTTTGTACAGAGAAAGAGAAGGGTATCCGACGTATGGAATGAGGGTAGTGAAGGTTATTTCCATTTAGGTTTTGAGTCAAAGATGATAAACTGTCTCATGCCGTAATTTGCGGCAAAAACTACGAATGTGGTTATTATTTTTGCAATCATTGGGGAAAATTCCATAATCTCAATGAATAAAGCCAGAAATCCCAGATTGAGCAAGTAACCTAATATGCTGGCTATGTACAAGAGAGTCATCTCCTTTTCTTTGCTATGCCCCTTTGAAGTAAAGGCTATTTTGCGGGAAAGCAAGGCGTTAACCGTAGAACCGCAAAAAAATGCAAATACGGAAACCAGCACGTAATGCCAGTCAATAACATATATACCCAAAGCGAAAATGCCCCAATCCGTAACGGTTGCTGGAACGCTAACCAACAAACCGTAAATAAAAACGCTTTTAAAATGTGATTTCAACACAATAATACGCTTAATCTAGAAAATTCCATAACAAGAATATGGAATTTTCTAAATTACCGATATGAAAGCATATATACTTTTTTTGACGGCTGTTCTTGTTATTCTCGCTTGCAGTTCCGGTTCCGGTAACAAAAAGGAGACTCTTTATATTCCGGTAGACATGCCGGATATTTGCCAAGACGTGGATTTCAGCGTAAACAAGGGTATGAGAGAAGAATGCGGGGTAAAACTAGTCCGTTTTCAAGGATACTACAATCTGCCGATGCAGAGGTATTTGATAAATCCCAGTAAAGCCTCTTTGGTAAAAATCGGCGATAAAATTGAAATTCGTTTTCCGAACACTTTTCCCGTTCCGCTGGATTCCGAGCAGGTTTACGGCATTAAATTCAGCGATTCAAAACGCCTTTCCAAGATACAAAATACAATGGATTACAAGGAATTTTACGACGAGAAAAAGGAACGTTATAAACTTTTCAAGCTCACAATTCCTTCCGATACGGAGCCTGTAGTAGAAAACGAACTGTGTTTCAAGGTACCGGAATTAAAAGGAGATAAAAGAACTCGTTACGAGGCGATGGGTTTGCAAATGGAGATGTTGCCCTGTGATACGTTGGATATGTTAGTGAAAACTTATGTTAAATGAAAGGTGTTATTGGAATCGGCATGACCTGGCTTATCACATTCTTAGCGATTGTCCTTGTGATAGCTGCGGCTGGCGCAAGGCGGCGCGCAAGCAAACGTTATGATTTGCCTTTGGAAAATCCCGCTTTATCTCTTGCCATATTGAAAGAAAACCTGCTGGAAAACCCAAGTGAGTACAGTTTGAAAAATCTAAAAGAATTTGCTATCTCGCAAAATTTAACAGTCCCAAAAGAGGAATACCCTTCAGGCAAAGCCCCGAGCATTGAGCAGGACGATTCTCTTTTTTTTGATCAGGCGGCTTGGCTGGATTCCCTGACTCCTCTTGAATTTAACGAAAAACCCCAAACAGAAAATAGTTTGATAAATGGAATTTTACGGCTTTACGGCGATGAAGCGATTTTCAAGGCTTTGAACGAGCTTGCGCAAAAATTCCCGGGCGAACGGCAACGAAAACTAGAAGAGGGTTACCGCAAACTCTGCGAATTTAGAGATAACAGCGAAGCGGATTACAATTCTCTGGAAAAGTTGAGAATAGAGAAAGAGAAATGGGAAAAATGCGCCTACGTTTAGCCGTTCTTTTGCTCGGTATCATTGGTTACGCGCTTACAATGGCGCGTACAGTGAGTTTTTGGGATTGCGGGGAGTTTATAGCGGCGGCCAACGTACTCGGCATTCCTCATCCGCCGGGTTCTCCGCTTTTTATTTTGCTCGGTCGGGTTTTTATTTTGCTGTTCGGCTGGCTCAAAGGCCCTGCCTTTGCCGTTAATCTGATAAGTGTTATAAGTTCAATTTTATGCTGTCTGCTGATTTTTGAAATTACTGTTAAAATTTTGCCGAAAGAATTGGACGAGCGAATTTATTTTGGGCAGAGTTTACGAGGTCTGCTCGGATTTTTCGCGGCATCAATTTCCCTTTTCGGAGATACTTTCTGGTTCAATGCGGTAGAAGCGGAAGTTTATGGAATTTCAATGCTAATCATAATGCTGGAAATCTGGGCAGTTTTAAAATGGAAAGAAACTCTTGAACGCAAATATCTGTTTTTCATTTTATATATATCATTTCTGGGTTTCGCTATTCACACATTCACCCTACTCCCATTACCAGCAATATTTATATTTGTAATCATAATTTGGTTTAAGCACAAAAAACTCTCAACTCTCAACTCTCAACTCTCAGAGGTGTCTCAACTCTCAACTTTTTCCATAGCCATACTTCTAATCACCCTTGGTCTCTCCGTTCAACTATACTTGCCGGTTCGCTCTTCTACCGAACCGCTTTTAAACGAAAATAATCCGGCGAAATTTGAAAATTTTAAAGATGTGCTAAGTAGAAAGCAATACGGCAATATGAACATGTTTGAACGAGCTTTATATCGCAGAGGGATCATTGCAAATCAATTTGGATTTTCAGAAAACATTGGCTATCTCGGTTACCATTTAAACCAATGGATTCCTGCTCCTTTGGGTGCGCAGAAGCCCGGAACCTGGAGTGAAAACTTTTTGGAAAAATTGCAATTCGTTCACCGGATAATTTTTGAATTTTTAATAATAGCCGTGTTTGCGGGCGTGTGGTTGTTTAGAAAAAATTCCGGCGTAGTTTTAATAGCGGTTATGTTTTTTTTGAATTCTGTTGGGCTTGTTCTTTATTTGAATATGGCAGACGGCACAAAGGCAGACAGTTTTAATACAAAGCGATGGAATGCGCAAATAAAGGAATTGAGAAAATTTGTTCCTGATTCAATTCCGAATTTGCCAAGCATTGACAAGCTAAATAAGCAATTTTATTTTTATTATGCCTTGCCGGCTGAGATGCGAGGCACTTGGTTAAAAAATGCTCCGGGAGCGGAGGGATTAAGGACAATTTTTGCGTGGGAAGAAACCCTGGAAGAACAAGGTAAAAAGATGGCAAACCTACCGAACCAAGTTGCCAGAGAAGTACGGAACAGGGATTATTTTTTTACGCCAGCTTTTTTGTTTTTTGCCATGATGACTGCTGTTGCCTGCGGGGTGGCGTTTCGAAGATTAAATTCGGAAAAAACGGCCAAGTTGGCGGCGTTTGGGCTTGTGTTTGCCTGGCTGATTCCTTTTATTTGCAATTTCGGTTCTCACAACCGCACAAGGGATTTTATAGCACGTGACTTTGCCATGAATATTTTAAACAGTGTTCCGCAAAACGGCATTTTGATAACTTACGGCGATAACGATACTTTTCCATTGTGGTATATACAGCTTGCGGAAAATTACAGAACTGATATTGTTATTATAAACGAGAGCTTATCTTATAGCGATTGGTACAGGGAGCAGATTTTGAGGAATTATCCTGATTTAAAACTAGTTGAGAGTGGAAAAAATTTTATTTTTGAAATAATAGAAAATAATTTTCCAGAGCGGAGCGTTAATTTTATGCTTGGGGTTAATCCTAGGGATTATGCGGAATTTTCCAATAATATGCCGTTTGTGGGTTTGGTGAGGAGTTTGGGTATGGAAGAGGCTACAGCGGATTCACTTTTGCTCGCAAACCTAACGGCAAACTATCGCTATGGTGAACTCAAAACCAGGGGCCAGGAGGCAAATGCGCAAACCATCGATATTTACCGTTATTTGGCAAAACTGGCTTTGCAAAAGGAACCGAGCGAAAAGCAGAAAAAAATTTTGCAAGAACTGGTCGCAAGAAAAATTCATTGACTTACGCATCAAACTGCATAATTGGCACAACTAATTTCTAAATTCACACACAATGCCATTTTTATTTTTACTGCTAGCTACACTTTCTTTTGCGGGCAATCCGTTTTTGGATTCTTTGATAACTTATACAGATTCCCTTGCTCCAGATGTAAAACTCGGAATCTCGCTTCGTTCCGTTAAAACCGATTCCATAGTTTACAGTTACAAGGGAAACGAATGGTTTACTCCGGCCTCTACCATGAAGCTTTTGGTGACGGCTACCGCTCTGCAAAATATTCCGCTGGACTATACCCCCAAAACCCTGGTTCATTTAGAGGGAATTAAAAGAGGCAATGTCTTTTCGGGGGTGCTCAGACTGGAGGGCAGAGGCGACCCGAATATTTCTGCGAGATACTATCCCAACGCGCTCTTTGCTCTCAGTAATTTGACGGATTCACTTAAAAGCAAGGGCATAGACACCCTGCGCGGAATTCTGAATTTGGACACATCTTTTTTCAATGGCCCGAGAAAACCTGCGCAATGGCGCAGAAATTATTTTGATTCCTGGTATGGAGCAGAAATTTCGCCGCTCTCCTTTAACGACAACTGCGCGCTCATTGAAATAAAACCCGGAAAAAAAGATGGCGATTCCGCGCAAATAACCGTTATTCCAGATGTGGGTTATGTTAAAATTAAAAATGAAATAAAAACCGGAGGCAAAAGAACAAAATACAAACACCATTTAGACTCCGTAAAGCCAGAAATCACGTTTAGCGGAAACATAAGTTCAAAAACCGCCCTTTCCACGATTACAGTACCTGTCCGCAATCCTACGGCTTATTTTAAGGCGGCGTTTTTGAAAAGCCTTGAAAATTCCGGTATTGTATATATAGAAAGCGATGAAGTGTATATAGGAAAGGCAATGGACAGCGTTGTTTTTACAGGCCCCCCCTTGAGAAGCCTTCTGGATGAAATAAACCAAAGAAGCCAAAACCTGCACGCAGAAATGTTGCTGCGCACTTTGGGACAAAAAGACAGGCAGATCGGAAGTGCAGAAAGCGGAATTTTAAGCGAAAAACTATTTTTGAAAAAAGCGGGAATTTCTCCTGATGATTTTAAAATTGTCGACGGCAGCGGACTATCGCAGCAAAATTCATTGAAACCCAATTCTCTGACAAAACTTTTAACCTACATGAAAAAGCAGAAAAAAGGCGATATATACTTTTCTTCACTCGCTATTCCTGGAATCTCCGGCTCAGGCAAACGGGTGGACGTGGAGTTTAAAGACAGGATAAGGTTCAAAACAGGCTTTATAGAAAGCGTTCACGGACTAGCCGGATACATTGCCACAAACGGCGATACTCTTGCTTTTGCCATTTTTCTGAACGATGCGAAAAAAACGAATGAAAATCTGGCACGAGATATTTTAGATACCCTGGTGGGGCGCATAGCAAAGCTGTACAACAGCGAAACGGAACAGCTACAGGAAGGAAAAATTTTATGGCAAGGCGCAAACGCCATAAAAAACACAAACGAGCGTATAAACTATTTTTCAGACAAATTAAGAGGCAAACCCTATTTTCTGGGACCAATGGGCGAAGGACGTTCAATTTACCCTGACTACAAACAGAGAGTGAACTTTAGCGAAATGGACTGCATCACATACATAGAGCATGTTCTGGCTCTTGCATATTCAAAAAATTACGATGATTTTTTCAGCACCTTGCAGAACATTCGCTACAAAAACGGAGTTATAAGTTACAATATGCGCAACCATTTTTTGATAGCGGATTGGGTTCTCAATAATGAGTTTAAAGTTAATAACGGAGAGGGGAAGATTGGTGATAATTCATTTTTCGAAAAAGAGATAGATAAAAAGAAGTTTTTCAAGGATTCCAGCGTTGCGAATCCAAAAATAAACATTTCTTTTTTGCCCAAGGCAAAAGCTATTGTTTATGCGGATACGGTAAAACTTGCAAAAGATACGATTTTTGGAGTTGCTATTTTGAGCGAATTACCGGGACTGGATGCTGCGCATACGGGTTTTGCTGCGGGCTATAGCGAAAAAAACGGATTGATGTTTCGCCATGCCTCGCAGTTAAAGGGAAAGGTTATTGAGCAACCCCTGTCTGAATTTTTAAAGACAACCAAGATTAAAACGCCGGGGATTTCATTCTTCACTCTTGAAAAAAACGCTACCGAACTCAGCCGTCGAGATGGGAAACAATGAATTTGAAAATTTCATCAGGCTGGTTTTCGGCGTTAATTAAAACGCAGTTTTCCGGATTTTCTTTTGCTATTGTTCGGTAGCCCAGGCAAACCCGTTCAAAAAAATCATTTTTTTCCAATTCAATGCGGTCTGCACCGCTCCTCGTTCCATCCTTTTGCTGCCTCTCTCTGCTTAGGGAAACCGGAATGTCTAAAATAAAGGTTTTGTTCGGGAAAAAATCTCCGCAGGTTACGTGAAGCAAATTCTTTATCATATCTATATTTAGCCCTCTGCCGTAGCCCTGGTATGCAAGGGTACTATATGCAAAGCGGTCTGCCAAAACCGCAATTCCCTTTTCTAGAGCCGGTTTTATAATTTCGCAGAGCAGTTGCGAGCGGGCAGCGTTGTATAAGAGCAATTCGGTGATGTCGCTCATTTTGTTCTTGTGTGCGGAGTTCAATAAAATTTGCCGCACCATTTCGGAAATTTCCGTCCCGCCCGGTTCTCTTATTTTCAAAACTTCCAAGCCTCTGTTTTTAAACAGTTTTTCCAAGCAGGCAATTTGCGTGCTTTTTCCAGAGCCGTCTATACCTTCCAAGCAGATGAAATTTTTGAACACAGGAGGAATATAGTAAGTAGGGGCTTGTAGAATTCTATCTTTAACAATGGAGAGGCCATTTTATGAAATCATTAAAATCACGCTTAATAACTGCAGCAGTATTTCTGCTTGCCATATTAGCTTTGTCAATAGTGATAAACAATATTATAAATCAAACTCAACAGCAGGATGTTGCAGTTTCAGACAAGGTTTTCCCGGATATGCCGCAAGATACCGTTGCTTCGGACTCGATTTTGCCACAGGCACAACTGCCTACCCTGAAAATAGGCGGGAAGGAAGATGCCGATGTCTATTTGCAATCGCTTGACATTCAAGTGGAAGTGACTGGAAATATAGCTTCCACACGCTACACGATGGTTTTCAAAAACAAAACAGACCGTATTTTGGAAGGCGAACTGACCTTTCCGTTGCCCGATGGACGCAGCGCAACCCATTATGCGTTGGATATCAACGGCAAAATGCGTGAGGCCGTGCCGGTGGAAAAAGCAAAGGGAACGCAGGTTTTTGAGGAAATACAACAACGGCGAGTTGACCCCGGTTTGCTTGAAAGAGTAGAAGGCAACAATTTACGCACTCGCATCTACCCTATTCCAGCAGGTGGAACTCGCACAATTTCAATAGGCTACGAAGAGGAATTGACGCTTGAAAGAGGCTTGCTGTATTACCGTTTGCCGATGGCTTACCCCGATTCTCTGGAAAAATTTGCCATAAAGGCAACGGTTTTGAAAAGCAGCCAAAAACCGCTTGTGCCAAAATCCGAAAATGAAATTCGCTTTGATTTGACGGACGAAAACTATATAGCCTCTCTTGCCCGTGAAAATTACCGTCCTGACCGTGCCTTGATTTTTGCCTTGCCCGCCCCAGCCGATATTCCGCAAGTCATGATGCAGTCGGCGCAGGGAAGCCACTACTTTCTCGC
>Ga0182466_11589_pt1 | contig 21564 bp, 18 predicted proteins | sample TergutMp193P3_FD_120795 | JGI IMG/M metagenome (GOLD analysis project Ga0182466, IMG submission 120795) | reverse complement strand
ATCAGTATTTCAAGCTGGTTATTTTGCCTGTTTTTGAAATGAGACACTATAACAGCCAGTATAGCCGCTATGCCAGCCAAGCCGCCTACCGTGCCTACATTTGCAAATAATTGTTCCATTCTTACAAATATAGAAAATATTTGACCTATTAGCGGCTGGCACGAGTAAAAAATTCCCTTACTTCTGCAATTTCGCTCTCCAAACCATCTTTCAAATCGCAGTTCAAAAGCACATCGCCGGTTTTTAGGAATAAAATTTTATCAGCTATCGTTTTTATGGAATCCAATTCATGGGTTACTATTAAAACCGAAAGTTTTAGGGATTCCCTTAAAAAAAGCAAAAGGTCGTCAAGGGAGCGGCTTGTGACGGGGTCAAGGCCTGCGCTCGGTTCATCGCAAAATAGAAGTTCAGGGTCAAGGGCTATGGCTCTGGCAAGGGCGGCTCGCTTTTTCATTCCGCCGCTGAGTTCGCTGGGCAATTTATCTATGGCATGGAGCATATTCACTTTTTCCAAGCGGCTCGCCACCATGTCTTTTATTTCGGATTCCGGAGTTTTTGGGCGGTGCAGCCGAATTGGCAAAGCCACATTTTGGAAAACGGTTAACGAACTGAGCAAAGCTCCGTTCTGGAATAAAACACCCGTGCGTTTTTGAACGGAAAGCGGGATTTGCTCCTTGCCGGCTTTTAGTTTCGCGCCGAGGATTTCTATATCTCCGTTCATCGCCCTTTCCAAACCGAGAATATTATTTAACAGCGTGGATTTTCCGCAGCCCGACGTTCCCAAAATAGCCCGAATTTCTCCTTGTTCCATGGAAAAGGAAATATCGTGCAGAACAATTTTTTTCCCATAGCCCGCTTTCAGGTGGGAAACGGAGAGAATGGACACGGAGGTAATATAGTAAGTTTCACATTCTCTGTATAGAGTGCCTCAGCAACTGGATGCCTTCTGTGGTTTTTGTGGCTCTGCGGACAAGAACGCAGGGAAAACAGCGTCCGGCGCGGTTGCGCATTTTGGTTTGCAAAACCTCCTCGTTTTCCGGGATGTTTTTTAAAATGCGATTAAGCTCGTCTTCGTGGCGATATAAATCGCGCAGATAATGCCACTTAATCTCGCTCTGCTCAAAGCCGAACATTTTGCAAAAACGCTTGTTGGCTGTGAGTATGCGGCCTGCATTATTTGCTATGCATATGGCTTCTTCCGCTTCGTTTATGTTTTCGTCTATGGTCATAGAGCCTCCGTGTTCAATGAAAGTCCGTCAATGGCAAAGGAAACTTGAGATTTACCCAGATAAACCGGCAATATGGAGTATGGCAAAACCGCCGAAATTCTCTCTTCTTTGGCTACCGCAACGCCATCCTGGTAAAGCGTTAAATAACGTCCGTCCCATTTTGCCTCTACAAAAGTCCATAAGCCGGGGGCAACGGGTTTTTTAGATAAAACCGCTTGCTCGCAGGCAAAAGCCGAATTTTCATCTGTCAAAAAGAATGCAAAAGAAGGAAATTCCGTTCCGCATGCGCCGTTCAAAAGGGCAAGGCTGAATTCCGAGGGCAAGGCGGCGGAATCATCGTTGAATTTGCCTATTAAGTTGTGCGGCATGGCGGATTTTTGCGGTAAACTGTCTATTTTAAACCATGCGCTGATTTCAAAAGCTACGGCAACCGAAAATTTTCCTCCATATTCCAAAGAAGCAATATAGCTGCTCGGATTATTGAAGGCAAGCGCTGTTTTGCTGTGCCCGTCTCTTCCTACAACTGGCAAAACCCCATTGCGAGCTAAGGTATTGGTCTCTTCGCTTGTGCCGCCCGCAATGCCCGGCTCATTTTTTTTCGCAGAATTTGTGCAAGATAAAGCCAATAGCGCAATAAACGCAAATGTAAATATAGGCAATAAAATTTTAGATTTTTTCATTTTTACCCTCCCTTATTTTGCGCGCGGCTTTTGAAAGCGGAAACAATTGTAGATTTATTCTATACACCGACTCTTCTTCGCATTCGCTTTGCGCTGCTATTTCTTTTATTTTGCGCCTGAAGTTCAAGAGTTCCGCTTTTACCGCTTCAAAACCCTCTTTTGACAATCCCATTGTTATGCCGGAAATGTCCCGCTCGTCTTTTGAAACGGACTCCAAAGCCGCAACCGCAAGGGCACCCATGTTTTCGTGGTGTTTGCGAACAGCCATAGAGCTTATATTTTCTCCGGTTGTGAGGTGTTTGTTTGTTTGGCGGTATTTTCCGGTGGAATCTTTTTCCAGCAAACCCAGTTTTAGCAAAAGAGCCACGGAAGCCTTTACCTGGGGCAGGGGGATTTTGGGAACAAGCAATTTTGAAATTTCGCTTTCTGATGATACATTTGGAGCTAATTCTCGTATTACGGAATGATACCACTCTTTATAATAGTCATACAAATTAGCTTCTATAACCTGGCTTTTGCAGATGAGTGCAATTTTCCGCATTTCATTAAACAGCCTTTGTTTTTTGGCATTGTTTGTTTCGTGGGTAAAGGGAACCAAAAGCCTGAAAAATTCCTGTTCCTTATCGGTCAAACCCAGCGCCAGGCCAACTCTTTCAATACCTTCTGCGCTAAGGGAGCTTTTTTCTTCTGCGACCAGCTTTAAAAAGACAGGGGAGGCATAACCGGCTCTTTTGGCAAATTCTCGCCAGGAAAAACGGCTGGAAGCCTTTTTCTCGGCAAAAGCATCGCGCATAAAAGCTCGATAATCGGAATATGCAAAAACTGAGGGCATGCATCTATAATATACATTATTTTTTTGCAAATGATACATTTTTTTTAAATTTATGATACTTTTTTAAAAAAAATTATAGTAGCCGCTGATTAAGTCTGGTTTTAGAATGCGGCGTTCCCCCCGTTAGCCCTCCGGGCGGAAAAAACGGGGGGCAACCTGTGAAATTGTTAAAATTTCGCAGGTTAAGGGGGGACGCTGATTGCAAGGAATTTTTGCGATAGAGTTAATCAGCGTTTACTATAGTAGCCGCTGATTAAGTCTGGTTTTAGAATGCGGCGTTCCCCCCGTTAGCCCTCCGGGCGGAAAAAAACGGGGGGACAACCTGCGAAATTGTTAAAGTTTCGCAGGTTAAGGGGGGACGCTGATTGCAAGGAATTTTTGCGATAGAGTTAATCAGCGTTTACTATATCTTAATCGTTTTTACCGCTACTTTGCCCAAAATTTTGTTGCAAGCGGATACAATGCTTGTTTTCTTAGCGAGAATTTCAGCGCGCCATACGGAGGAATTTGTTTTTAATATGAGGGTTTCATTTTTTAATGTGACTATTGTCACTTTTTCTCGCAATTTACCCGGTAAAATTTGAGATATGTTTTCGTTTAAGGTTAGAACCTCTTTCTGTTCAAGGCTTAAAAGCTCGTTTAAAAGATTCATAGCCAGGAAACCTGCGTTAAGCGGCTCATTTTTGCATAAAATCGGGCTATTAAAAGCGTTTCTCAAGTTATCGCAGGGAACAAAGAAATTAGGTTCGTATTTTAACATAAAATCACAGGCTAATATTTTTATTAAATCTGCCCGGCTTGCCGCCGTAAAGCCCGATATCGCCAAAACTGTTGTCTGCGTTTCTGAAAAAATCCGTTTTTGGGGCGGCGTTAAGGGCCGGAGAATATTTAGAGGGGGTAAAGGGCAGAGGCGTTGAGGTCGGTTGTGGTGTTGCGGGCAATGCTTTTGCGTATGTTGCGGACAAAGACGTATCTTTGATGTCTTTTGAGGGAGTCGGTACATCAAGGTCGATCTTCGCCATGATTTTTTCCTTTTCGCTGCTTGCGAAAATGGGATCGGAATATATGTTTTGAAATTTATCTTTGGAAGGCGAAACGCCAACGGGGCAAAAACGGCAATCGGTATCGGCATTTGCAAAGAACAGGTTGTTATATATGCGAGGGCTGGGCCGCGAATCCGACCAAATCCCGAAATTCGAATTTTTGTAAAATATGTTTGCGGCTATCGTAGGGCGGGAGTTTTTAATATAAACGCCTGCGCTAAGATTTTCGGTAAAAACGCAGTTGTAAACCGATGCATCAGCTTCGCTTTCCAGCCAAATTCCGGTGCTGTTATTTATAAAGAGCGAGTTTCCTATGTTAAATCTGCCAAAAGAGGCATTTATCGCTCTATTTGCGCCCATTATGTACATATATTCTATGTTAACGTGCTCTCTCTCTTTTCGCGGCAATCTTATTCCGTCCCATTGTATTTTGCCGGGAATATGATTTTCCGGCGATATTCGCACAGGTTCTGCCGCCGTGCCTTTTATAACTATAGAGCCATACGCCTTTATGCTTATATATGTGGAATCCGACCAGTCGAGCTGTTTTGTTTCCCCGCATGCCTCTCCCGGTACAATAAGTACCTCAACGCCGGCCTCAATAGTGAGCCTGGCTGCGGGGGAAATTTGAATATCGCCCGTTATGCGGTATGGCGAGTTTTCTTTTGTCCATGTAGTTGGCAAATCTATAATGCCGCAGAGATCTTCCGCGAAAACAGAAATAGCCGCCATTGCAAGCAAGGCGGGCAGGCTTGGAACTGGTTTCATTGGGGGTAAATATAGAAAACGCCGAATAATCGGCTGGATAACTGCCATTTATTTGACAAATCCTTGACAAAAACTCTAAAAATTTCTATATTTTCCATTGGATTTTTAACCAGAGGATAACAGTGATAGGAGTAATAGTAAAGCCAAACGAATCTTTTGAAAAGGCTTTAAAGAGATTCACTAAATCTTGTGAAAAAAACGGCATAATTTCCGACGTGAAACAACGCCAGCGTTTTGAGAAGCCGTCAGAAAAAATGAAACGTATTCGCACCTCCGCTCGCCGCAAACTGTTAAAAGAGCTTGCAGAGCAGCATAAGAAACGCTTATATTAGAGAATTGAGAATTGAGAATAAGCATCTCGATTTTATTTTTTGTCTCTTTTTGCTTTGCAGCGGAAGCTTGGGTTAAAGGCATTGCCCAAAATGTTTATGACGGCGATTCTTTTAAATTAGAAGAAGGCGGGCAAATAATAAAGGTAAGAATCTTCGGAATAGATGCGCCGGAGATAAACCAGCCATACGGAGAAGAATCCGGAAAGGCCTTGAGAGAACTGATAGAAGGCAAGGAAATTCGCCTGCGCATTATAAACAAAGACAAATACGGCAGAACAGTAGGGGAGCCGTGGCTTGGGGATTCCCTGAACGTTTCTCTGTGGATGATAGAAAACGGGCATGCTTGGTGGTATAAGAGCTACAGCAAAAAGCGCATGGATTTTGAAGAAGCGCAGTCCGGGGCAAAATCCCAAAAACTCGGTCTTTGGGCAACCGACAATCCAATCAAGCCCTGGGACTTCCGTTCAAAATGAACCCGTTCATAGATACTCACTGCCATATAGACACAATCCTGGGAAGAACAGGCGGCTCGGCAGAGCTTTTATTTGAGCAAATGGAGCCTGTGCCGGAGGCTATTGTTCATGTGGCTTGCCATCCGGATGATTTTAACTGGGGCAAGGAGTTTTTGTTGAAGAAGGCTATAAACGGGGTTAAAATTTACGGCGTTTTTGGCGTACATCCTTTGGAAGCGGAAAAATACTGCGAACAGGCAGAAGCCGGGATTTTGGAGAGCCTTAAACTGCCTAATGCGCTTGCTCTTGGAGAAACGGGGCTGGACTACCATTATAAAGAGTACAACGCAGATTTGCAAAAAAAGGTGTTTTTAAGGCAATTGGAAATCGGGCTGAAAGCCGGTTTGCCCTTTGTGTTCCATCTGCGGGAGGCGGAAAGCGATGCTTTTGAGATTTTGCAGCAAATAGACGGCGAGAATATCAAAGCGCATATCCACTGCTACACCGGCACGGCGAATTTTGCAGAAAAGGTTTTGTCTTTAAAGGGAAACTATTTTTTTGGCTTCACCGGCGCGGTGACCTTTAACAAAACGGCTACAATCAGGGAAGCCGCCGCTACCATCCCTTTAGATAAAATTCTCCTGGAAACCGATGCCCCCTACCTTGCCCCCGTGCCTTTCAGAGGCAAAACATGCACCCCGTCCATGATTCCCAGCATAGCGCAAGTATTAGCAGGCATAAAAAATGTCTCTATAGACGAACTTTTAAAGGCATGCAGGGTTAATACAGGGGAGATGTATGGTATTTAATCCTCGTCTTCCTCGTCCGGAAATAGCTTGAAAAAGGCCTTTCTTTGCTCGCTAAATACGTGTAGAATCTGATTTTGCTCAAATTGCTCTCTGTCAATGTTTTGCATGAAATATGGCTCCAAAACGAAATTGCGGCTTGTTATTTGCCTTTTTACGTCCGCTGATAAATCAAAATTAGACCATAAAATATATACGCTGCCCAAAGGCATCTGCGAAAAAATGGTAACATCAGCCAATACCGCCTGATTTGCAGAGGAAGTATCAACTTCGGCCTCCTGAGCAAAGGATAATGCGGCCAAAAGGCTGAAAAAAGCTAAAAATATAGAGAAACGCATAATGCTAACGTAGCAAATTAAAAAGGATACGTAGGCACCCCGAACTTATCAGGAGGGGAGCGATAGAGTGTCTTGAGGATTTACCGCTACGTATCCAATGCCCAAGTATAGAAATTTTTTAGCGTTTTGTCAAGGGGTTATTTTAAGGGTTGCCATTATCTTGCAAAAATACCCCTTTTTAACATTAAAAACATGAATTTTGCCTCTTTATTGCGGTAATTTATCATTTATTCCGGTCTCTGCAAGCGCGCCCGCTTCTTCAAAATCGCTGTGTAAAAGATGTTCGGAAATTTTGTAGATAACATTTTGGGTTTCTTCCGTCCATTGCATTTTATTTAAATTCGCAAGCGCGGCATTAGCGGAATCTATATCATAATTTGCGCAGGCCTCGCTGATTGTTTTCAACTGTTCTTTCAAATAATCAGTATCATCTTCCTTGTCGAATGATTTATCTTCCGTTTTGCTTTTTTCGATAATCGATTGAAGCGCGTCAATTAGTCCTTGCGTTTTTTGCCTGATAATGTTTCTGTTGCGCTCCTTTCCGGCTTTTTCAAGCGTAAACGCCATTTGCGAGAGCGTCATTTCTCCGATATTGGCAAGGGCGCCCTTCATGGCGTGGGCCTTAATAGCATACAAATGCAAATCGTCGTCTGAGGCTTCAGCTACGTTTTCAAGCATAGATTCAAAAATAGGCAGTGCCTTCTTAGCATCTTGCGCGAATATTGAAAGCAGCAGGACATCTGCATGGTTCATAACCTGCATGTATTTTGTTCTTTTGTCTTTTTGCGAGCGTGCTTTTTCTATTACCTCCGGAGGCTGTTTATCGCGAATCAGCTTGTTGAGTACATTATTCAACTGCCTGAGGTCTATGGGTTTTGATATAAAATCATTGAAACCGTTTTCCAGGAAAATTTTTACCTGCCCTATCAGAGCGTTTGCCGTAAGCGCAACAATGGGATGCTCGTAACCGAGTTCGCGTATGATTTTTGTCGCCTCAATGCCATCCATTTTGGGCATCATATGGTCCATAAATATAATATCATAAACCTTGCCGCTTTTAATTTTTTCTATGGCTTCATAACCGCTGGAAGCAAGTTCTATGGATAAGCCATAAGGCATCATAAGCCCCTTGGTGACATGCAAATTGGTTTCCACATCATCCACAATCAAAACATTGCCGTAAGGCATATATTCCTGTGATATCTGCGTTTTTTTGGATTTTGAGGAGTCTTGAACCTGCAACCGCATCAAATTTGCCGTCAGTTCCTTGCCGAGTACTCTTGAATTGACCTTTTTCTGAGGCAAATGCACGGTGAATTTTGTTCCCTTGCCAAGTTCGCTCTCCACGGAAATTTTGCCGTTCATCATTTGCACTAAATGATTGGTTATGTTTATGCCAAGCCCGGTGCCCTCAACGGTGCGATTTGCCTCCAAATTAAAGCGAATGTATTCGGTTACAAACAGCTTGTTCGCCTGCTCCTGCGTCATGCCCTGCCCCGTATCGCTTATTTCAAAAATGAGCACGGCATTATCATCCCTGTTTTCGGCGGAAATAAACAGCTTTACCCAGCCTTTATCCGTATATTTAAAGGCGTTGGAAAGCAGATTGTTCAGAATTTGCTTAATGCGAATTTCATCGCCTACAAGCTTCAGCGGTATATTCTCGTCAATGTCCAGTTCAAATTTTATCTGCTTGCTCTTGTTCCGCATAATGTTCAATTGAACGGTATCGTTAATCAAGCTGGCTATTTCGTACTCAACGGGCGCAAGCTCCATTTTGCCCGCTTCTATTTTAGACAAATCCAGAATATCATTGATGATGCCAAGCAATAAATTGCCTGAGTTGTAGATCATCATGTAAGACTCTCTTATGGAGGGCGAGGTGGTTTCTTCTTGCAACTGGATTTCCGTAACACCCAGAATTACATTCATAGGCGTACGAATTTCATGGCTCATCTTTGCCAAAAATGCGGATTTGGCATTGTTGGCATTTTCCGCTTCTATCCTCAGATGCTCCATTCTGACTTTTGCCCTCTCATTAACCCTTATAATGCGAATCAAAAGAATACTGACCATCAAAGACAATCCGACTCCGATTAGCAGGAGAATTTTCAACATAAGGTTCATGCTTTTGTAATATTGGCTTTTAGGCGTAATAATTCCAATAAACCAGTCGTTTTCTATCGATTTGTAAAAAGCTACGGATTCTTCATGTTTGTAATTTACAAACTGACGTTCAAAAATCTTAGCCCCCAGCTCTAAGTCCTCTTTAAATACCCCAGCCGGAATATCACGCAGGAATAGGCCTCTAAAATTCAAATTTTGATGGGAAAGGATTTCCAATTTTGAATTTAATAGCATTCCGAAGCCACCCTCTATGATTTGCGCTTTTATAATTTTTTCTTCGTCAAGTTTCGCATCCAGGCAAATAACAGCCAACAGTTCGCCTTTATCGTCAAAAATACCGACCGCATATGTAATTATAGATGCGCCCAATGCCGCATTAAAATGCGGTTCAACAATTACTACTTTGCCTTTAGCTTCAATAGCTGCTTTATACCAAGGGCTTTCAACGGATATATTATCGTTTAAAGGGGTGCCGCTGGAATGGAATTCTCCGTTGAAAACATTAAAAATTCCATAAATATTCACCATGTTTCGCACATACGACGTGTCATTGGTTATCTCTTCGGCAACATTGTTTATCCGTTCCCTTACATTATTTAAATCACTATTGCGCTTAATCATGGAGCGAATGATTCCTGCGAGATTTTGCAATGTCAGTTTATGTTCCTGCAATTCAGCCGCTATTTGGAATTGTATATGGGTTAATGTTGATTCGGCATCTCTCTGCAAATGTTTGTGTTCTATGTCGCCAACAAAAACGTAGGTGAAAAGACCCATCAAAAAAAAGGCAGCTACCACAAGGAATACTTGCGCGTATGTCTTTATAATTCGAGCTACCCTTTTCACCATATGACCTTTATTTTGATGTTTTTCACTTTTTTACCTCTCAAAATTCAAAATAATATAGAAATTTTCAAGAAATGCCCCTGCTCCCCGCAAGCGCGCCGGCTTCTTCAAAGTCGCTATGCAGAATATGTTCGGAAATTTTGCCGATAAATTCCTCGGTTTCCTTGGTCCAGAACATTTTCCCCAAATTGGCAAGCGCCGCATTAGCGGTTTTTACATCGTAATTCGCGCAGGATTCGCTGATTATTTTCAGTTGTTCGTCTAAATAAGCTCTGTCTTCGTCCTGAGACGCTGAATTTTCCTCTATTTTCCCTTCATTTTTTTCAATAATGGCCTTGAGTGCATTGATTAGCCCCTGCGTTTTCAGCAAAATAGTGTTTTTATCGTATTCCTTTCCCGCTTTTTCAAGCGTAAAGGCCAAGTGCGAAAGTTCCATTTCATCAATATTTGCAAGGGCGCTTTTAATAGCATGGGCTTTAATGGCGAATAAATGCAAATCATCATCCGAAATGCTCGCCATGTTTTTGAGCGCGGATTCAAAAATCGGCAAAATATTTTTTGCATCTTTTGCAAATGCCGAGAGCAGAGTTGCATCGTGTTTTTGAGCAACTTGAACAGGAAACTTTGCCGGCATGTTAGAGCGGGCTTTTTCAATGACCTCAGGAGGTTGCTTGTCGCGGATAAGCCTGTTGAGCACGGTGTTGAGCTGCCTGATATCAATAGGCTTTGACACAAAGTCTTCAAAACCGTTTTCCAAAAAGATTTTGGCTTGCCCCAGTAAAATATTGGCCGTCAATGCGACAATCGGATGCTTATAGCCCAATTCACGGATTTTTTTTACCGTTTCAATGCCGTCCATCTCAGGCATCATGTGGTCCATAAATATAATATCGTAAACATTTCCGGCCTTGATTTTATCTATAGCCTTAAAACCGCTGGGAACAATATCAATAGTCAAACCATAAGGAGCCATAAGCCCCTTGGCTACATACAGGTTGGATTCCACATCATCGACAATCAACACCTTGCCGTAGGGCATATATTCGCGCAGGAATTGCACGCCTCTGGTTTTTGATGTATCCAGTATATTCAGCTTCATCAGGCTTTCCGCGCACTCCCTGCCTATAGCGGCAGAGCTAGCTTTCTTTTGCGGCAAACGTACGATAAATGTTGTTCCTTTGCTGTATTCGCTATCCACGGAAATTTTGCCGTTCATCATCTGTATCAGGTGCTGCGTAATGTTCATGCCCAGACCCGTACCCTCAATTGAGCGGTTATCCAAATGAAAGCGGACGTATTCGGTTGTGAACAGTTTGCTTACCTGCTCCTTTGTCATGCCGTACCCTGTATCGCTTACATTAAAAATAAGCGTAATATCCGTTTCATTATCTTCATTTTCTGCTGATATCGATAGTTTTATGCCGCCTTTTTCCGTATATTTAAAAGCATTGGAAAGCAAATTGTTCAAAATCTGCTTAATGCGAATCTCATCGCCTATCAATTCCGAGGGTATATTTTCATCGGTATAAAGTTGAAATTCTATTTGCTTGCTGTTTCGCATTATGTTCAACTGAACAACATCGTTAATCAAGCTGGCAATATTGTATCTGGTTAGTTTGAGTTCCATATTGCCGGTTTCTATTTTGGACAGATCAAGTATATTGTTTATAATGCCGAGCAATAAATTGCTTGAGTTGTAAATCATCACAAAGGCTTCTCTTGCATGGGCGGCGAGCGTTTCGTCTTGCAATTGGATTTCCGTGATTCCCAGAATCGCATTCATAGGCGTACGGATTTCATGGCTCATCCTTGCCAAAAAGACGGATTTGGCTTTGTTCGCTTTTTCCGCCACGGCCTTTGCCGTTTGCTCTATTTCGGTAATATCCTGTATAACTTCTACATATCCCGATATTTTTCCTTCCAAATCTTTCAGTATTTCCATGTCAACCTTGAATGACAAGCCCTTATGCAAAAAGAGTATTTGCTTTTTTCCATTCTTTGCGCAGAGCATGGCGCACTTATCGGTATTGCAAATATCAAGCTCCCAGGTGCGGCATGGCAAACCTATGGCTTTTTCCCGTTCTCTCCCCAAGAGAAGCTCTGCTGCCGTATTTATGAATGTCCATTTTCCATTCGAATCCAAAACGGCAACTGGAACCGGTATGTTATCAAGAATAGAGGCATACCAATGATTCATCTCATTTAGTTCCAAAGTTTTGTTGCTTATATCTTTATCCGTTTTCTCTTTCCTTTTTATAATGCGAATCAAAATGCCGCTGAGTATCAAAGCAAATATGGAACCCAGTATAACCAGATATGCTCTCATATTTGCCAAGCTCCGATAATATTCCACGTCCGGCGTAATAATTCCAAGCTGCCAATCGTTTTTCAGGTGCCTGAAGAACACAACCGATGCTTCATTTTTGTAATTCACAAAGCGGCGTTCAAAAACCTCTTTTTCCCGAGTAAAATCATCTTTGAATATCGTGAGGGGAACGTCATCGTCATATATCTTTTTGCCCAGGTATTTGGAGCTTGGGTGGGAAATTATGCTCAAACGGCTGTTCAGCAAAACTCCATAGCCATTTTCGGTAATTCGCATCTTTGATATGTATTTATCTATAATTTTGTCCAGTTTTATGTCCAGATAAATAACGCCCAACTGTTTTTCGCCGGCAAAAATACGGTTTGCATATGTGATTGCAATAGAGTTGGACAGCGTATCTACATGCGATTCGGTAGCCCATGTCTTTTCAGGCCGAGCTTCCGGTGCATACTTCCTGCCGCTGCCGGAATACAATTCCCCGCCGAACTCATCAAAAACGCCGTAAACATCATTGATACCGTTCTGTTCGTCTTTGCACAGATGCAAAGTGAGGTCTGTAATGTATTTTTTCACTTGGTCAAAACTATCGCCGCGTACGAGCATTAGGCGAATTGTTTCTGCGATATTATCCAGCATGCCTCTCCGCTTGGACAGCTCCGCCTCAATATTATCTTCCGTATAAGTTAGCACAACATCTGCATCTTTTCTCAGGTGATTGTACTCAATGTCGCTCACAAATAAATAACTAAAAACAACCATTAAAACAAAAGCCAGCACCACAAACAGCACCTGCATATACCCCATTATCACATTGCGAATTTTCTGCATTTGACTGTATGTAACGTAGTAAATAAAAAGGCGTTGCAAGCAACGCCTTTTGAGTTGAAATTATTCTTTATTTGACGGTAACTTTAACAATTTGTTTCGATGAGCCGGATTGGACAACTGCGTAATAAACACCCATCCTTTGGTCTTTCAAAGCGAGAACGTTATAGCCGGCTGCAACCTTTGTGCCAAATACCTGTTTGCCCTGCATGTCAAACAGAGATACGGTAGCATCTTTTAACGAAGAAATATGCAAACTGCCGTTGTTGGCCAAAACCGTCAAACCCGCAAGCGAAGTTCCGGAAATAATAGGGCTAATTGGAGCAGTACAAGTACCATTGGAATATGCCGTTTTACTATCGCTATTAGCAGCGCAATTTGCAATTGCCTCTTGGCATGTAGAGGTAGGAGTGCAATCGCTCCCCGGAGCAGCAGTTGAACAATCATCCGGGGAAATCGCATAGCAAGCATCCCACATGCACCAAGCGCTGCAATTTACGCCTTGGTCTACATTAGGGTGAGGAGTGGTACAAGTGCTATTGGAAAATACCGTTTTTTTAGAGCTATTTTTAGCGCAATTTGTAATTGCATCTGTACAAGTGAGTATCGGATTACTGGTATTATTTTTATCTGTAGTAATTTCGCCACAAGTTCCCCAATCACAATAATAACCGGTACATCTATCATCGCTTAGCCCCGATTCTGTTACTGTGTAGGTAGCACCTTTTGCTATCATTGGGCCGGTGCAGCTCGCATCAGTATATAACTCACCATATGCGTTGCAATTATCAACCTCACCTTGACAAGTTGCAGTTGCTGGGTCTTGGGCATATGTAGGATCAATAGCATTGCATGCCGCCCATTTACAATAAGCTTTATCGCCATTAACTAGGCAATCCTTTGCTCCTGCCAGCGAAACCAGCCCAACTACCACAAAAATCGGCAATAAATACCGCTTTTTCATAAAAACCTCCGTTTTGTTATGTTTTACATATTTAATATACATATAAAAATGACAAAACGTTTAAAAAAAATAGACAAACCCCTTATTCCGAGGCTCGGAACTTAAAAAATGGTGCGATTTTTGTGGTCTATCGCACTTATGTCAAAATCCCAAGAGGGATTTACTTCAAAACTACATTCGCTGTCTGCGTAAGCGAACCTGACTGCACTACCGCGTAATAAACGCCGGAAGATTGCGAAGTCAGGCTAAATACGCTATTTCCAGCGCGAACTTTTCCACCAAAAACTCTGTTACCGCTCAAATCATACAAGGTTACGCTTGCATCTCTTGGCGAAGAAATATGCAATGCGCGGCCATGAGGAACAACAATTAAACCTGCTATGCCCGGCTGAATTTTCTGTATGGGAACGTTGCCGCCGCCTTCCGATGGAGTACGGCTGTCAGCAGGACACTGGGATTTGGTGGCGTAAAAAGTACCCCACTGGCAATCAGTTTGAGAAGACTCAAAGCAACCGCCATCTGCGCAAGCATACTGATAATTGGGATCATTAGAAGGCAAGAATACGCAAGGCCCGTAATAGCAATAACCTTCGGGAGCCACATTGGGGTCTTTGCCATCGCCGGTCCACGTACCACCGGCACATCCCCCATCGCCTTCGCCTGAAGGCGGAACATTGCTGAATACCGAGCCGTTGGCTGCTATACATGCATCTGTATCCTGCTCGGGCCAACACATTCCGGTACTATATAAACAATGATATGCAGTACCAACGATCTCAGGCTTGCCGGATCGCCAGGTACCCCCGTTTTCTTTGCACATTACATTTTCGCCATAGCCGTTATTTTCGTTTAACGCTGAAGGGGTAACGCCAGTATATATACTTCCATCGGCTTCACAAGCTGCAAGTAATGTACTACAGGGTGTACCAACGTTAGGAGCATAATCGTTGTTAATAGTAAAGCAACCGCTAGACCACTGGCAATAAGCGGGCGATCCACTGTACTCGCAATGGTCAGCCAACGCTTGCGAAGCCAACCCTGCTACCACAAAAACCGGCAATAAATACCGCTTTTTCATAAAAACCTCCGATTTGTAAAAACTATATCATTTATAATATATAATTTTTTATGACAAAGTGACAAGGAAAAGACAAAAAAATGAGTTTTTTTGCTATAAATGCGGATTTAGGCGTTTTTAAAGAACCTAAGCAACTCCTCAACCTCTTTTTCCACACCCAAAAGACCGATTTCAACTACCGCTTGTAAGGGCTGGGTTGCCAAAAAACGGAATGAAAATTTGCTTTTTGCGCATAAATCCGCAAGTATGCGGGATTGAACGCTAATTTTGTCGGAAAATGTCAAAACGGCAACCCCTTGTTTGCGAGCTATGCCGGTTACGGAAAATTTCCTTGCGGAAATTCCTATATCCGCGCAAGCCAAAAGCATTTCGGCCGGCTTGGGAACAGGCCCAAACCTGTCCCTCAACTCATCCAAAAGCGAAACTATTTCCTCGCTTGTCTCAATGCGGGCAATGCGCTGGTAAATGGAAATTCTGGCCAATCCGTCTTTTATCCACTGTTCCGGCAAATAAGCGTCAACGCACAATTCCATGCGAGGCTTAACCGGAGTATCAATCTTGGTTCCCTGCAATTCCTCAACCGCCTCCTTAATCATCCTCACGTAGGTTTCAAAGCCTATTTCCTCTATAAACCCGTGCTGCTCCATTCCCAGCAAATTTCCCGCGCCGCGAATTTCCAAATCCCGTATGGCAACCAGATATCCGGAACCCAAATCGGTAAAACGCTCCATGGCGGCAAGCCTTTTATGCGCGGATTTAGATACCCCGATTCCCCCCTCCGGGGTCACCAGATAAGCCCAAGCCTGAACAGCAGACCTCCCTACCCTGCCCCGCAACTGGTACAACTGCCCAACTCCAAATTGCTGGGCGTTCATTATTATAATCGTGTTTGCATTCGGAACATCAAGCCCGGATTCTATTAAAACGGTGCAAACCAAAACATCAAATTCCTTGTTTATAAAAGCGGCCATCGTTTTTTCCAAATCGCTGTCCGGCAGTTGAGCGTGAGCAACAGCTACCCTTATGTTCGGAACCCAGCCTTCTACTTCCGCCGCCAATTTTTCAATGCTCTGTACACGGTCGTTCACCACAAAAACCTGCCCGCCTCTGTCTATTTCATCTTTTACGGCCGCAGCAAGAACTGCGTCTTCTCTCTCGATGACTCTTGTTTCAACAGGCAAGCGATTCAGCGGAGGGGTGTTGATAAAGGAGATGTCCCTGACCCCTGTCATTGAGAGTTGCAGTGTTCTGGGAATAGGGGTTGCGCTCATGGCAAGCGTGTCCAGGGAAAGCCGCATTTCCCTGAGCCTCTCCTTTTGCTTAACGCCGAATTTTTGCTCCTCGTCTATGATGAGCAAGCCTATGTCCTTGAATTTAATGCTATCCATAAGCAAGGCATGGGTGCCAACCACCAAGTCAATTGCACCTTCTTCAAGCCCTTTGTAAACTCCCTTTTTTTCCACATTTGTTTTATAGCGGTTCACAAGGGCTATATTCACAGGCCAGTCCGCAAATCTCTCGGTAAAAGACTGGAAATGCTGGGCGGCGAGCACGGTTGTGGGAACCAAAACGGCAACCTGCTTCTTTGCGCTTATGCACTTGAACATTGCGCGCATGGCAACTTCCGTTTTCCCAAATCCCACATCTCCGCATAAAAGCCTGTCCATCGGTTTCTGTTTTTCCATATCGTCTTTGATTTCCTTTGCGCTGCGAACCTGGTCGGGTGTAGGGGAGAATGGAAAATCGTTCTCAAATTCATCTTGCAAATTTGAATCCGGCGGGAACGCAAAGCCCTGAATCAATTCTCTTTTTGCATATAAATCTATGAGTGCCTTGGCAACTTGCGCAATGCGTTTTTTTGCCCTTTCCTTGGCTTGTTCCCAGTTTTTTGTTCCCAGCCTGTTGAGCGCAGGCGGCGCATCGTCTTCGTTTCTCACAAGTTTTTCCAGCTTGTGCAGGTCGCTTACGGGGAATGTGAGCCTGGCTTTGTTTGCGTATTCAATCACAACGCAATCAACAAGAGCGCCCAGAGCTTCAATGCGGGAAAGCCCCAAAAATCTACCTATTCCGCAATCTTCATGAACAACAAAATCTCCGTTGAGCAAGGAATCGGCAAGAACCGCATTGTGCAAACTTGACGATTTCTGTTTCTTCTTTATCAAATGCCCGAATCGGTTAAAAATCTGGTGGTCGGAAAGCAAAGCCAGGGAATTATCGCTGAACCAAAAACCTTCCGAAATGTGCCCAACCAGAATTTCCTTGACGGTGCTTCCCTGCGACAGGTGGTAAAGCCTTAACGCTTGCCCCTGCGTTGGCGCTACCAAGTAAACCTCGCCGCCTTTTTCGCTGTATTCCGCGATTTCCTTTTCCATGCCGCTAAAGCCGGAGTTTGAGCGGATTTGCGGATATACTGTTGGGGAGCGGGGGGAGGGGAGCGGGGAGCGGGGAGAGAAATCCACAATAGGATGCTTTGCTAGTTCTTCCGGAAAATCCAACGGCAAATTGTAGTAATCATCTGTTATTATTGAGTAGTCCGTTAAAAAGTCAAATGCGGAACTGTCGCATTCATCCTTTAAATTCATGGGAAAAATTTCAATGCTCTCCAAACTGTCTAAAGACCTCTGCGTAAAAATGTCAAAGGTTCTTATGGATTCCAAGGTGTTTCCCCAAAATTCCAGGCGAATTGGACGCTCGCACAAAAGAGGGTTTATATCCACAATACAGCCCCTCATGGAAAAATCGCCAACGTTTTCCACAACTTGCTGTTCCTTAAACCCCCTTGACATGAAAATTTCTCTCAGATTGTCTTCGTCCAGGGGTTCGCCGATTTTGAGTCTCAAAGTTTTTTCCTTTAGGGTTTTTAGGGAAGGCAATCTTGTTTGCAAGGCTTCTGCGCTTGCAACAACAATTTTAACGGATTTTGCATTTTGAATAAACCGGAGCCTTTCTTCCAGAATTCCGCTAAAAACTCTCGCTTTGCTTTCATCTTTTGCAACTAGCAGAGAGAGCAAGTCAAATTCTTCAATTTGCTCGGACAGGTTTTCAAGCCATAGGTCAAGGGATTTTTGTTCTTTTGCTATTATTAAAATAGGTTTTGCTCTTTTCAAAAACTCTGTTGCAACCCACACTGCCTGAGCCGGAATTCCAAAACTGCAATAATGCGCAACTCCGCTTTCGGGAAAACCTAGAGAACTAAACCCCTCTATTGATTCTTCTGTTAAAAACTGCGCCAAGCTGCGAAAATGCATAGGTTTGGAACGTAGAAAAAATTCGGGGCTTATATGCAACGTTCAGCAAAATATGTTTTTATAGGGCAGAACGTTCCACCATTCCGTTTATTTTGAGCTTTATTATTTCCATGTTTTCAATGCCGTCGTTATCTATAGCTTTTACGGCTATTGAGTATGTACCGGCTTTGAGGGCAAGTGTCTGCTTGCCTTCCTTATCGATTATTACCGACGGTCTGAAGCCTTTCTCCTCATTGAACTCGAAATCCCAACTGTAAAACTCTATGCCGGCGACGCTTTCGCCGTGCGCGGTAAACTCAATTTTACGGCTGCCCTTCTCGTCCCTTTCAAGTTCGTTGATGTCTAACTTAATTACCGGTTTATGTGCGAGAGGTACGATTTCTTCAACCTTGATCAACTTGATGACAATATTCTCATTGTTTTTTAATTTTGCCACTTCATTAACCGCGCCTTTTCCGAAATCGAACGCGATAATATAGCCCGCAGGCTTTCCTGCCTTAACGTTTTTATCGAATAAACTTTTGTCGTAACTCTGTATTGCCGACTTAAAATTGAAAATGACCTGAAGCCCGATATTCTCCGACCGCTTTACCTGTATGGGCGTACCGTCTGGCATTTTGCCGTCAACGCCCCTGTCGCCGCCTTTTTTGTTTTGCGGAACGCCGCCGAACCTCCCTATAATCCAACTCTCGAATTCAAAAGCGTCCTTGTGGCGTAGCGTGTCGTAGTCGTATTTATGTAGTTCCAGCGTATACGGAGTACTGAACAGGTCAGCCTGTCGTTGAAGCCGCAGGTCCGTAACCTTTACCGCCATCGCGGACTGGTCTATGCCTATCCATTTGCGGAACAGTTTTTCCGCTACCGCAGCAGCCGTGCCGCCGCCGATAAAAGGGTCAAGAACAACATCGCCCTCATTGCTGGCCATTTTGATAATGCGCTCCAACAAGGCTTCCGGCTTTTGGGTCGGGTAGCCGATGCTTTCTTTCCCTTGAACCAATTTTATATCGTCCAAGACTTCACTAATGGGAACGCCTGGACTTTGCTCCAAGTAATACTTTAATCGTGGCGTGTTCCCTCTTTCCGGGAAATAAACCAATCCTTGTCTTTCATATTCATCCAGTTTATCAAGTGTTGTAACCCAATGCATTCCCTCTTTGCCCTGTTTATTTGGGTTTATGCCTTTCCAACTTCTTCCGGTTTCGCCATTTCGTTTACCGCTTACAAGTAATGGGACTGTTTGATAAAAACCTTTTTCGTCTTGATTTTTGTACAAATCTTTTGAATTCTTTGATAGTTCCATAAATACCTGATTAAACGTATATTTTTTTGTCTTGGAGTAAAAGAAAATAGTATCGTAATTTTTCCTTGCTGCTTTTGAAATACTAGAACGATTAAAGCTTCTTTTCCAAACAAATTCATTGATAAAATTTTCTTCTCCGAAAATTCTATCTAGTATCTGTACTCTAATATACGCATTCGCGTGCCAATCGCAATGCAAAAAAATGCTGCCTGTCTTTTTCAGCACCCTGTGCATTTGCTCAACGCGCTCTTTCAGCCACGCGATGTAGTGGTCAATCCCGCCAGCCCACCTGTCCTGAAAACTGCGTATTTCACCCGCGTCGCCCCAGATGACTTCGTAGTTCCGGTTGCTGAAAAACGGCGGGTCAAGATAGATAAGGTCAACGCTTTCCGCGTCCATAGACCTCATAATGTCTAAGTTATCGCCGAGAATGAGTTTGTTGACTGTCATGTTGTTTTGAATATAGTAAATAGTATATATGCCCTGCGTTGACCCAAAATTTTCTATCTTCCTGCCATGAACTTCAAAGAACAACGAGAAAGAAAAGCGTTTTTGGCTTTGGCCGGCGGCGATGTATTTTACGGACATTCGGTAGGCGCGCCCGTGGATGCTTGCGGCGAGGTGGTTTTTAATACCGGCTTGAGCGGTTATCAGGAGATTTTGAGCGACCCCTCGTATGCAGGGCAGTTTGTGGTTATGACTGCGCCGGAAATAGGTAATTATGGCGTTAATGCAGAAGATATGGAGTCCCGAAAATTTTTTGCGGCAGGATTTATAGTCAGGGAATTAAATGAACCGTCAAACTGGCGCAGCCAGGAATCCTTGCTTGCGGCTCTTGTTCGCCATAACATTCCAGCCATTGCCGGAATAGACACTCGCTCTTTGACTTTGCTTTTGCGTGAAGGCGGCGTGCAAAAAGCTTATATATGCACAACCGGCAAAATAGATCCCGATGCCGCAGTTGAAAAGGCGAATTCCTGGCAAGGAATAGATAACCAGGATTATGCAAGCGTTGTTACTTGCGAAGAACCTTATGAATTTGCTTTTGAAGGATTTGACGGCGAAGAATTGCCGCCGGCAGACCTGCATGTAGTAGCCTATGATTTTGGAGTTAAGTACAATATTTTGAGGAGTTTGCGCCGTGCCGGAATGCGTGTTACCGTTGTTCCGTCTAAAACCTCGGCAGAAGCGGTTTTAGCCATGAAACCCGATGGCGTGTTCTTTTCCAACGGTCCCGGAGACCCGTCTGCTGTTGGCTATGCAATTGAAAACGCCCGGCATTTAATAGGCAAACTCCCTATTATGGGAATTTGTTTGGGGCACCAAATTATAGGGCTTGCGCTTGGCGCAAAAACGCAGAAACTAAAATTCGGGCATCATGGCTGCAACCAGCCCGTTATGGACTGCTCCGCCCGCGCAGTTGAAATTTCGTCTCAAAACCATAATTACATGGTTATGCCGCAGGGCATGGAAGGCAAAGCCGAAATCACTTATGAAAACTTGAATGACGGCAGCATTGAAGGTTTAAGATTAAAAAACGAAAAGGTATTTTCCGTTCAGTTTCACCCCGAAGCTGCGCCAGGCCCGCACGACTCTTTGCATTTGTTCGAGGAGTTCAGGGAGATGATTTTTTCTAACTTATCTTCCAAGTGAAAGATTCTTTCAAAAAAATCCGCCAGTTGCTAAATGAAAACGGCATACAGGCTGCTTTCGCCGATATGGCGGAGAAAATAGCGGCGTGGGCTAAAGCCAAAGATTCCGTAATCCTTATGGGCATGGCGAGCCGCGGCATACCTATAGCGCAAAGCATAGCGCAGATACTCAAAAGCAAATACGATTTATCCGTTCCGGTTGGAAGCATAGACAATTCCTATTACCGGGACGACTTTCACTACCGTAAACGCATGAACAATCCGCCGCTGAAAATTTCGGAGATGCCCGCAGACGTGGAGGGGAAAACCGTTGTTCTTATAGACGATGTTCTCTATACCGGACGCTCGGTGAGGGCGGCTTTGCAAGCGATTTTAGACCTTGGGCGCCCGGCTGTCGTGAAACTTTGCGTGCTTGTGGACAGAGGCTGCCGCGAATTGCCCATTGCTCCTGATTGCACGGGAATTTCAATAGAAACCGAACCTAAGCAGGAGGTGAGGGTTTGTTTGAACCCTTATGATGAGGAAACCGCCGTTTGGCTTGTTGAAATAGAAGAGGAGGTTGCATGAGCTCCTTGGAAATTAAGCATTTGCTTGGATTACAGGGAGTTAGCGCAAACGATATTCGCATTATTTTAGACAACGCCGCCGAGTTCAGAAAGGTTTTGGACCGCAAGGTGAAAACGCTTCCCACGCTCAGAGGCACGACCGTTGTGAATTT
>Ga0182466_11588_pt1 | contig 21612 bp, 32 predicted proteins | sample TergutMp193P3_FD_120795 | JGI IMG/M metagenome (GOLD analysis project Ga0182466, IMG submission 120795) | reverse complement strand
GCCCTGCGAAACTCCTTGCCGTTCAATTTGCCCTTTATTCCCGAATTATCCACCTGGATTGCAGCTTCATTTTTTTCGTCAAAAGCGGCTACGGTCTTTGCCCTTAAAATAAAATGAGCAGCATTCCAGTCTATAGCTTCCTGCAAAGTTTTGGTTCTAAAAGAAAAGCCTTGGCAAATAATATGAATTGCTTCCAGCAAATTGCTTTTCCCATGCCCGTTTTGCCCGCTGATTATGGTTATTCCATCGGAAAATTCCAAAGAAAACTCTTTTAGGTTTCTAAAACCGCATTGTTCAAGGGAAAGAAGCATTTTTTGGAAATGTAGTAATTGCAAGCAACGCCCCTACAGCGGGGGCGGTTCCGGGGCTTTTATGCTTAGTTCTTCAAGCAGCGAACACTAACAAATGCGTTTTTATCATGGTTGTACGGGCGGGCATCTCTGTAGTTGTAGTCCATGTAGTAGAGGATAGCTTTGTCGCTATCGAACTCGCTGGAACTCCACCAGTAGCCGTATGAGCCTACGACGTTGAAGCTGCCATCCGGCTCGCCTAAACCACCCGGCAAAGCGGAGAAGCCGTAGGTATCAAAATTCTCCTCGGAATCTTCTTCACCCGTCCAGCCTCTCTTTGTCTTTAATTCTATTCCCGCTATCGCACGACCGCCGGCAAAATCAATCAGAACATCCCATTCAGCATTGCTTGGCAAATGCCATCCTGAGGGGCAAATGCCCTGAACGCCGCTAGGAACAGCGGTTGAAGATGCGGTAGTAGCCATGGCCGTATTCCAGTTATACAGCCTACCGTATTTTACGCAGTTGGCAAGGTCGCCACCATAGCATTTGCTGCCGGTGTTAGAGCTGGGGATGAAATTCAGATTCTCCGCCATCCAGATTTGCTCGCCTATATACACCGATTTATATGTCTTGTTATCACGGGCATCTACGAAGGTGAAAGAAAGGACATTGTTCCTGCATACCATTTTTTCGGGGTCATAAGCATGTACCCCGCACATGGCTTTTGGCAATCTGGCTTGCTCAACGCCACCACATTTAATCACAAGATAAGCACCGCCATCTTCCGAAACACAGGGTTCGCCGGGTTCGCCCTGCAAACCTTGCTCGCCGGCCCGACCGGGTTTGCCATCGCTGCCGTCGTCGCCGGAGCAGGAAAGGGTGAATACCATAGCAAGCAAAATGCTTGCCGTGAGCAGAACTTAATACTTCCGCCGTATCGTTCATCTATCCGTCTCCGATTAAGGAGCCGTTCAAAGAGGGGGTTGCGTAGAATGTATCTGTATTGGGCATCTTGCGTCAATGGTGATGGCGTCCGCTTTTTCGAGCTAAGGGCGACAGAAGACCGCGGGCTTGCTTTCGCTCTTGGGAAGGAATACCGCGAGTATTCGGAGAGAAATTTTCGCGATAAAAAATATCGATTTTTTCCGGAGTCGGCTGGCTTGCTTAAATGTATAAGCAAATGGAGGGTTAGGATATGATTATTGAAAGGAGCTTGCGGCGTGTTTATTTTTTTAACCGGATTGCGCGGGGCCGCGCGCGCAGTCTTGCATATAGGAGGCAGTTATGTCTGCAGTATTGGTAGTTCAGTTGGAGGAGCGCGTGAGCAAGGATCGCCGCACGTCCTACAATATTTGTTATGTCCCGGTTGAGGAGGGGTTGTGCGTTGACAATCCCGTGTCGCTATGGCAGCCTGAGTATCCGGGCGGCGAGATTCCCGCGTCCCTTCCCTTCGTTGCGGAGGTGGAGTACGGCATGCGCCAGTTCCGGAACCAGGACGGGCAGCTTCAGCAGCAGCCCATCGTCCGGTGTTTCAAGAATGTGAAGATGGTGGAGCTTCCCTGATGCTTTGCGTTTCCAAGCCCGACCGGGGCGGCGGCGCGGGGGCATTCGTGCCCTTGCGCCGTTCATTGTTTTTTTTTGATGGGAGGATGGTATAATGGCTGAATGTGTTTATTGCGGCGTTGATGACGGTCGCTATGAAGAGGGCGGCGGCGTCCATATTTGCGACGAGTGTCGTTCTGAAGGTCATAGTAAAGAAAAATATTATGACAAGATGGAAGATTTGAGGGGCTGGCGGTATGACGAGAGCGAGTTGTATGACTGGTAGCCATTATTGTTCCAAGTGCGGCGAGCTTATTGAGACCTATGAGGATAGCGTTGCTTATGGCATTTCTTTTATGTGCGAGGGTTGTTTGAGCAATGATCATTTCGGCTATGACCGTGAGTATGAGGAGGTTGCCAATCGCGGCCGCGAGGGCTACGAGCGCGAATTTAGGGATTTTGGCGAGGACTGGTGATATGAAAAATATTTTTGTTTTTGTTCTTCTGCTTTGCGCGTTCGCTTTCGCGGGCCCCGCGTCCGGGGCCGGGGCTGGTGCCGTTTCCATTCTCGCGCCTGTCAAGGGCATGCTGCTTGGCTTGCTTTCCAGTCTGCTCCCTCTTGTTGTTGTTTCCGCCGTCGTTTTGGTTTTGGTTAAGCTTATTCTGCCCGGGCGTTTGGAGAAGTACGCGGACAGCCGCATGGCCAAAAAGGGCTACGAGCGGGTCCAGCCAGAGCGCGTCAAATACATGGGCAATTATTACAGGAGGGTTTCCGGCGGCGGTTCGGGCGGAACGCGTGTGAGCAAGGCTGAATTGAGGGAGAAATATCCCGATTTTTACAGGGATTATGAAAGGTAGTTTATGGACGGGATGGATTTTGTTTGGTTTTTGTTTTACAGCTCGCTCCGGCTTTTCGTGCTGGGGTACGCTGTCAGTTTCGTGGTCTCTTTCGTTAAGAGGCACTGAAGGTCTTGCGTGTTGCAAGGGGCCGTTCCGCTGGCGTTTAGCGGGCTTGCGGGGCGGCTTGAAATAACATTCCGCTAATGGAGGTTTTGCTTATGCAAAATTTACTTGATAAAGCCTTGTCGGGCATTGCAAAATGCCGCAAGGGCATGGCGTTGTTTATCGTCATGATTTTGGTGTCCGCTTCGTTTGCCGCCACGGATTTTTCCGCGCTGACGGCCGGCGTCGAGGGTGACATCACGAGCGTGGGCGCCACTCTCATGGGCATAGGCGCGGCCCTGATCGGGCTTGCCTTGATAATCTGCGTCTATCGCTACATCAAGGGCGCGGTTCGGGGCGGCTAGCCCTGGCGAAAGCTTCGGTCGGGCTTTTTTCTATGTCTTGCTATTCCTCTGAGTTCGGTAAGACCTGCGAGCAGTTCTTCGCTGACAATGCCCATACCCTGCCGCCTAATGCTCCCCCCGGCTTTTACGACGAGTGGCTCCTCAACTGCTATCTTTCCAACGGCTGCTCGTGGCCTCCCGTTTATTCCTCGTCCGCGCTCGCCTCGTCGTCCTCGCTTGGCTTCGCCGCGTTTCAGTCCTCGTTTGACGTCTTGTCCTATGTCGTCATCGCGGCGTGCTTCATATTTTCCTTTCTGGCCGGCTTTTCGGCGGGGGGCAGGTGATATGCGCCTCGCCTCCGCCCTCCTGCTCCTGCTTCTTTTGTGCGGCCTCGCTTTCGCGGAAATTAAAGAGTGCAGTAGTGGTGTGATTACTATTCGTGACGGGTGGGAAGACGTGGATTGTTTTATTGAGGAGGAGCTTCCTGTCCTCCCTAATATTAGAGCTGGCAAGGCGAAGGTTGTATGTACATATAGAGATTTGGCTATGCCTAATAATAACAGGGGGGAGAAGTATTGCGAAATTTCCGGGCTTTCTTGGCCTTCTCGTTCGTGCTCTATTCAGCAAGCTCCACCCTTGATTGGTTATACTTATTATTATATTCATTGCTCCTGGGACGACTACTCCGATTACTGCTCCTCTTTCGAGTCCACTGCTCGTAACGATTTCCTTGCCCGCGAAAGGCAGAAGTGCCTCGACTTTGGCGGGGAGGGTACTATTCCTTCTTTTGGCGTTTCCGCTTCTATTGGCGGCATGTACTGCGTCAGGGGTAGTTGTGATGATTGTAATGGAGCTTCTTCTGATGAATTACATCGCCAGGGAATTGCTGACGAATGTTGTGCTCTTGGTATGGAACCTGGTTCTTTTAGTTTAGTTTGTAGTCAACCGTTACCGCCTGAACAACCTGGTGTAAGTTATTCTACTTTTCCTGAATATTTTAATCCTAATATGTGTCAAGGTATAGCAGGTACTGGTTATAATTATTGCAAAAAGGGTTTTGATGAATTTTGTAAGGATAATCCCGATCACCCTGACTGCGCTTCTGGCTCCTCCGATTCCGGCGGTGATGGCTCGTCCAGCTCGGGCGATGGCAGTTCTTCCGATTCCGGTGGTTCCTCCGATAGCGGCGGCAATTCCTCCGGTTCCGGTGGCAGCAGCGACAGCGGCGGGGGTTCTTCCGGTTCCGATGGCAGCAGCGATAGCGGCGGGGGTTCTTCCGGTTCCGGTGGCAGCAGCGATAGCGGCGGGGGTTCTTCCGGTTCCGATGGCGGTTCCTCTGATTCCGGCGGTGGTAGCAGCGATAGCGGCGGCGGCTCCTCCGGTTCCGGTGGCGGCAGCAGCGATAGCGGCGGTGGCGGCGGCGGTTCTTCTGGCAGTGGCGGCGTGTATTGGTGCGACCTCCACCCTAGCGACCCTATCTGCGAGGTGTCGGGCTATGACGACTATTGCGAGACCCATCCAAACGAGCCTTTCTGCGTGTATTCGCGCGACTGCTCCCAGAACCCTTACGACCCTAACTGCGGCCCCCCGCGCCGTCCCGATATCCCTCCGTCCGGCTGGTCTTCGGGTTCTTCCGGAACCGACACGGCAAATGCTGTTTCGTGCAAAAATCTGAAGAACTGCGACTGGTCCACGCTTGAGAAGCAGCTTGTGCAGCTTGGCGTGGACATGGAAGTCCGCGACTCTATCAAGAGCATTATTGAGTGGCTTAAATACAAAAGCCATGAGGACAGCCTGATTGCTGCCATGCGTTGGAACCAGGAGAAGGAAGACCGCAGAAAGCTCATAGAGATATCCGAAACTATTAACGGGCGTATATTCGCCTATTACGCGGAGCAGAAGGGCATTGCGGGCGGCCAGCTTGCTACCCTTAACAGAATGGACTCGCTCTCCGGCCTTTACTACGCTTCCTCCCTTTCGGGCTTGGAGAGCAACAGGAAATCGCTTGACACGCTCCGCTCCAAATTGCTGGGCGCCATAGGCGACGGCGCCGATGATATAGTAGACGCCGTGGAGCGGCTCAATTATACGCTTGCCACGAAAAATATGGTGTCCAATGTGAATGTGGATGTCGAGGGCGCGGACATGTCCGGCGTTGAGGGGGCTTTGTCCGGAATATCCGACGGCGTCTCCAATACAAATAATTTGCTTGGCCGCTTGGACAGCACCTTGTCTTCGGGCAACAGCAATATTTTGTCCGCGCTTGACAGCCTTTCCGGCTCGTGCGCGGGCGACCAGTGCGGCGACTATTCGGGCGTGGGCGATGACGCGTTCGGGGGCTTGGACACGTCCGGCCGCTATTCGCGGGCCGGGTTCGATTCCCTGCTTTCCGCGCCCGGCTCCGGGGGCTTGCGCGATTCCGGCGAGGCCGTCGCCGCCCGCATACGCCAGGCTACCCAGACCCCGTTTTATGACAACATGCCATGCCCGGCCAACGAGCTGTCCGTGGACGCTTGCGGCTATTTCGGCAAGGAGTGCCGCGTCTCCCTGTGCGACAGTATGTTCTATATCAGGGGCCGCCATTTCTTTGAGTGGATGGGGCTTTTCGTTGAGTTCTTCGCCTGGGTCGCTTTTCTCGTGAGGGTCGCGTGATGGGAATTGATTGTCGTGATTTGCTGCTTGAGGAGCAGGGCGGCGGCGGGAGCGAGTGCCCGTTCTGCGGGCGCTGCTATTACGGCGAGCGCTGCCCTCGCTGTGGCGTCATTGGCGAGAATTTTATTTTATCCCTTGACAATCTTAATCGTAGGAGTTCTCCATGAAGAAAGTTTTTTTTGCCGCCGCCGTTTTGCTCGCCCTCGCGCTCTTTTTCTTTTTCCGCGCCAATGATCCCGCGAGGGAGCGCATGAGGGAGCGCGAAAGGATTGAAAAAGAAATCGGGACGTGCCAGGATAGTTTGAAAGTTTATATTGATAGTCTTGCTTCTGATTCAGGGTTGACTATTAAGCGAATTTTGCCGGGTCCGGGTTGGACTCCTGATAGTCCTCGTTTTAAGTATACGTCTACTCCTAGGCGTGATAGTCTTTCTTTTTGTGTTAAATTTCACCGTTCCCGTTGCGATTCATTGAATCGCGTGTTGGAGGGTATTCCCGATGAATAGGTATGAATTTTTGGAAGCTGCGAATGAGCTTGAGGAAAAAATAGATTCTCTTGAGTTTGATTTGAGGAGGCTTTATTTTGATTTTTACCGTTCTGGCCGCTCCGGTTTTTTTTCTTGGCTTTTCGCTTTTTTTTCTTTTCTTTTCAGGACTTCTTTTGTTTTTCGCTGCCGTGACGGCTCTGATTTTTTTCTTCGCTTTACGGTTTTGCTTGATGTTCTTTTGTTGTTTCTTTTTTTGGGGTTGCAATGTATTTAAGTTCGTTTTTGTGTTCAATTATTGTTATGATGGCTGCGATGGCTGATATTGCTATTATTATTTTTGCTATTGTAAGCATTGTGTTTTTTATTTTTTTTATTTGCTCTTTTTCTATGGGTGCGAAGTCTATTGCCATTATTCCAATGAATATAAATAGCATCGATGCTATGGCGACGGCAAATAAGATTTTCATGTTTTTCAATTTACAAAAATGCCGGGGGTTTCCTTATGCATGAAATAGACATGTCTTCCGTGCAGCATGCCGTCGGCCCTTTGGCGGTCGCTCTTGGCTTCGCCTTGCGTCCGGTTGTTGTTTGGCTTGCTCGTTTTTTGGGCTCGTGGCTTATGATGGGGATATTCGGCTTTATTGCGGAGCTTCTTCCTCGCTTGCTCGGCCTTGGGCAGGGCTTGCTGTCTTGGGGGTTCGGGGTTCTTGCTTCTGCTTCGTTCTCCGCTTTCCAGACCGCGATGTCTGTGGCGGGTGTTCAGGTTCCGTCTTTCCGCGAGCTTTTGGGCGAGCTTCCGCCTGGCCTTCTTTGGGTCTGCTCGGCCTTGCGCGTCCACAAGGTCGTGTTCATCGCGGCTAGCGTTTTGATTGTGAAGCTGCTCCGGAAGGTTATGGAGCACGCGGCTTCGGCGGCCGTGAGGACTTCGGCGGGTTCTCTGATGCGCGGGGGCAGGTAGCGTGATAATCGCCTATACGGGATTGCCCGGCGGGGGCAAGAGCCTGTCGGCCATCGCTGACTATGTGCTGCCTTCGCTTCGGCGGGGCCGCCATGTGTTTTGCAACATAGCGGGGCTTTCGCCTCTCATGGTCGCGGCCAGGCTGAGCTCCAGGGACAATGTGTTCACCACGTCCTATGTCAACCGCTACCTCCACCGTTTTTCAATGTCTTTCAATGACGACGAGGCGGCGAGGGCTAGGGTTTTCCGTCGCTCGCTTCCTGGCGGCTCCGTCCATTACGCCAACGCCGAGGGCTTGGTTGTTCTGATAGGGGAGGCGATGTCATGCGGCGAGAAGGGGGCGGAGCCCGTCGTCATCCTTGACGAGTGCCACGAGTATCTGGCCCCTGAGAACTGGAAGGCATTGCGGCCATTCGCCAAGTATGTGTCGATGGCCCGCCATTACGGCCACGACCTTGTTCTCATCACGCAGCACATAACGGACATTTGGGAGCCTTTGCAGAGGCGCGTCCACGAGACGCATGATTTCGTGCGGGGCACGCTCGGCCTGAGGGCGCAGTACATGGAGAAGGTTTACCACGGCTGCAACATTTTCGCCCCTCCCGGCTACACGAGGCAGCGCCTCAACGACAAGGGCCTTTACGCGCTTTACAGCAGCCATGACGGCGGGGCGAAAGAGCATCTTGGCTACATGTCCATTTGGAAGAATACTAAGTTCGTTGCCATGCTCGCCGTCATTTTATTCATAGTTTGTTTTTCGGCCTGGCATCTGCGTAGCGGCTTTTTCGGCCCGCTTGGCGACCGGTACGGCTCGTCGTCGTCCTCCGGCTCCCTGGCCCCGGAGTATCCATTGAGTGCCAATGTCGTCTATGTGAAGTATGTCGTCTGCGGCTCTTTCGACTGCAAGGCTACCCGGCCCGACGGCTCCGTTTTAGTTCTTCCGCTGGACTACGCCAGCGGGAGGTATCCTATAGAGGTGAGGAAGTATGTTCCTTCTGGCGATTCTTTTTTCGGCTCTTCTGGCGGCCCCGGCGCTCGCGCAGCAGGAATGCCGCATGCGCCTAGATGAGGCGGACATTGACTTGCACGGGTGGCTTCGCGCCTTTTACTCGTGCCCGTCGCTTGGCCGCTCGTTCGTGATGGACCATTCGGTCCAGCGGCCAATCCCTTCCTACGCCGGCTTCTCTTACGGCCGCAAGGACTACCATCTTATTCTTAAGGAGGTTCTGGGGCCTTTGGGCTTGCGGCTTGTGCAGGGCAAGTGGGTGGACGCGGTGGTCGCCGTCCCCCCCTCCTCCCCCTCTCCACCCGCATTGCCCCCTGCCTCCCTCTGGGGGGCATCGGGGGCAAGCGGGGGCGGTTCTTCCGATTCCCTTTCCCCGGCGGCTTCCGCTCCGCCCTCGTCCGCTCCCGCCCCGCGCCGGTTCATTGCCAGGGCGTCGGGTCTGCTGCGCTCGTCCGCGAGGTCGCTGGGGTTCAGCTACTCCGAGCTTTTGGCGAGCGCAAGCAGAGACGGCGTTTCCCAATTATGGAATATATCGGCTTTGGCCTCCGATTCGCTGGGCTCCCTTGACTTCGCCCGGATTGTCCGCTTTTCGTCCCTGGGCGATTCGGCCCGCGTCATATTCGGCTCCGAGTCCAGGAGGGCGGAGTCCACCATCAGCTACGAGAACGGCTCCGCCCTGACGCAGTACAGCTCCCTGTTTGACGGCCTGACCGTCAATCTGTCCGGCGACCGGTGGTCGTTCGTTTGGCGCGGCTCCGGCTCCCTTCTTGACGTCCCCGGCGTTGTCGGGCGGTGCGCTTCCGGCTCCTCCAAGGTCTCTTTTGATTCGGCCGTCGGCATCCCCTTCCTTTCCGCCGTCCCCGTCCTGCGCTACCTGTTCTCCCATGTCCGCAGATACGACGACGAGCTGTTCGTGGCCGTGTGCGTGGAGGAGGTAGGAGAGCAAGACGAAGGCGATGATGGGGAGGAGGATTGATTTATCCCCCGGCCGCGCTGAACAGGTTTTCGCTTTGCTCCAAATCCTCCAGCGCCTTCCTTTTTTCTATGGCTCTTCGCTGGGTTCGGTAGCCTTTCCGCAGCAGGGCCGGGTATCTCTCGCCCGGCTCCCTGGATAGCTCCATCGCTTCTTTTTCGCTTATCCCGTGCTCATGCGCGTATTCGGCAAGGCGCATTCCTTTTATGTAGCTTTTCTGCCGCTCCAGCTTCTCAAGCCTCTGCGTTATTTTGTCCCTCGGTGTCATTCCTCGCCCTCCCAGCCGCTTTCGAAATCATTTTCGCAAAATTCCATGTCATCCCCTTTTATTGTTTTTTTTGCCGCTTTGTCAAAAAGCGCTTTTTTGGATGCCAAAATCTTCGTAGATTTAGCCTGCTTCTCCGGTTTTCTGCCCCCTGGGGGTGAAAGCTTTCCGGTTAGCTGCTTTCCGGAAGATTTGCCCCTGGGGGGTTTCGCAGCTTTCCGGCGAGCTGATGAAGCGCCCATCGCAAAATACCGGAGGCCGAGAGCATCGCCGGTGTTCCGGATTGCCAGGTAGGCGAGGCATTCGGCGTTTTCCCCAGTTATTCCGGCGTTATCCGGCTTTTGCCCTTCGGCCTCGCCTAGCGCGAAATAGAGCTTCGCTATCGCTTTCTGGATTTTGCCCATTGCTTCCCTTTTCATGCGATACCCCCCGGGGGTGTGTTTTTTGCTCCGGAAAATATATCCCTAGGGGGTGCCTCTGCTTTTTTCCTGCATTTGTCGCGCACGTAGCCGTGTTTGAACTCGCCTATCTCCTCCCTGCATTCCGGGCATCTTTGGAACTGCGGCTTGCGCTTGAGCCTTCTTGCTGCGTATTTCATTCGTCCTCCTTTGTCTTAAAATCTATCCATCCCGGGACCTGCAATATCTGCGCTATGTCGCGGATTAGTTCTTTTGTTTTTTTTAGGCCTAAGCCATGCTTGTCTCCGAACTCCAAGACGTCGTGCATGATTATTTTTCCTTCAATGACTGCTTGTATTTTCGTCATCCTGACCATCCTTGCCCCTTCCGGGGCGGTTGTGCCTTTCGGCTGCTGCTGTTCGGGGCGGCTTTGTTTTTGGGCTGCCCCATTTACCTGGAACACGTGGGGCAGCCTAAAAACCCTTTATTTTCGCGGGCGCTGCCCGCCATTTATATTTTTTTGCGTGTAAACGAATGCTTTTCTGCAAAACATTTTGGTTTTTCTAGGCCTGCCGCGGCATCGCCGCCATGGCAGGCCGTGAATGAAAAAGCAAAATGCCTGGGCGTGACAGAGACCTAGATCATTGTGTTTCGCGGCGGAGCCGCCTATGTCAGGTCTCTGGCGCGGCTTTTGCGGTGGCTTGGCGACTGGCCTTGACGCCTTTTTGTTTCTTTTTTGGCGCAGAAAAAAGAAGATGGCCAATCCCGCGCTTTCATCCGGCCTGCTTTAGCGCGTGGCCGTGGTCGTAGTATTTGTACCGCCCTTTCCAGATGAACCTTTCCGGGTGCATTTCGTAGGCGAACTTCATCGCCGTCATCCGGGTCGTGCCGAATATCCGCGCTATCTTCGGGAACGATATCTTCTGCCCCAGCAGGCTTTCGACTATCTCCTCTTTTCCCTCCAGCTTCCACGTGTGCTTCTTTCCCTGCCGCCCTTTCAGGAACATCCGCCCGCTTTTGCCTCTTCGCTCGAACAGCTCCGGGAATTTGTCGCGGGCGAAGTTGCGCGCCGTTTCCCGGCAGGCGTTGAATTTCTTCCCGATGTCCGTGAAATTGACCCGCCTGCCTATGAGCTCTTTGACTTCGCCTTCCCTGCCTTCCAGCTTGCGCGGCCTTTTCTTCGCCTTGCTCCCCTTCGGCAGGCCCGGCTTCCCGTTGGGCCACCCTTCCGCCTTCTTCCTCGCCAGCGCTTCCCTGACCCGCTTGGATATCATGTCCCGCTCTATCTCCGCCGCCAGCCCGAACGCGAACGCGAGGGCCTTGGCCGTTATGTCGTTCCCCAGCCGGTAGCTGTCCTTGATGGTCCATACCTGCACTTCCTTCTCCATGCACCGGTTCAGTATCTCCATTATCATGAACAGGGAGCGGCCCAGACGCGACAGCTCCGTGCAGATTAGGACGTCGCCGGGGGCTAGCTCCTCTAGCAGCCTTCCTAGCTCCCGTTTCTTGACTTCCTTCGCGCCGGAGATGGTTTCCTCTATCCATCTGCCGACCTTCATGTCCTGCCTCCGGCAGAAGTTGTTTATCTCGAACTTCTGGTTCTCGTTCGTCTGCATGTCCGTGGACACTCTTACATAGCCGTAAATCATATGGGCCTCCTGGTTGGGGTTAGTAGCATGCTATGCCAAAATCCGTGCCGCTTTGCTCCGGGAGCCTCCCAGGGAGGCTTCCTATGGTGGCAGCTTCAGGAAACAAATGCGTATGTCTATAACATACGCATTTACTATTAGCTGTTGTAGTTTTCGCTTCTAGAAAAATATTTTTTTCTATTTTCGCTTTTGTATGGGAAAGGCCAGGGTGGAGTTGTTTAGGATTGATAAACCCGAGGAAAAGGCGGCTAAGTTGGATTTATCCGGGCTTGCTTCGCGCTTGAAGAAGCTGGGGGGGTTGGAGCCTTCGGCCTCCAGTTCGCGCCCCCCGGCCTTCTCACCCGCCATCGACACCGTGCATTTGGCCGTCCCCATGCCGTCGGAATGGCTGGACGCGTTCTTCCATGACACCGCCGAGCGGGGCTCCTGCTACCTCGTCAGGAAAGAGGAATCCGGGAAGCTGGAGGTGGAGAAGACCCTTTTGCACACGCGCTACCTGCGCTCGTGGTGGTCGTCAATGGTGTTCCTGCGCAAGAGCGTCCCGCACCATGGCGAGTGCCTGTGGATTAACTACAGCTACCACAAGTGGCACATGGTCACCAACGCCTTCAACTGCGCCCTCCCGTGCGACTTCGCTAGCGTCTTCGAGCCTGTGGCCCAGGCTCTCCGGAGCTTCAGGGTATCCGAGGAGGAGCTGGAGGGGATGGCAGACAGGGCGGTGCTGCGGAGGGTGGACTGGTCCGTCAACTTCAAGGTGGAGGGCGTCAAGGTCAGCGACATCCTCAAAACCATGTTCCGCTTCAAGGTGCAGTACCAGGACAGCCCCTCCGTCTTCGGCAAGGACTGGGAGACGCTCATGTGGGGGACGAAGAACTCCGCCTTCCAAATCAAGTGCTACGACAAGGAAAAAGAGGTTAGAAAGCATTTCACCGGCTCGGACGCCACCAGCAAGGAAAAAGATTTCTATTTTTCTCACTTTGAGGAGCTGAAGGACATAATGAGGTTCGAGGTCGGGTTCTCTAGCAGGTGGTGGATCAGCGACGACCTGTGCGAAAAGAGAGGCCTGCGGAAGGTTTGGAAAGCGGGGTACGAAATGAAGGGAACGAGAGAGAAGGCATACGGGTATGACGACGCGCGGAGGCAGGCCGTCGGGCCCGCGCAGATTGGCAAGGTTTTGCGCCTGTCAAAAGAGAAGATGAGGGAGCTGCATGCTCGCGTGTTCGCGCAGTTCGAGACGCAGGGGAACAGCTTCGACGACGCTTTTGATTTCTATGCAGTTCAGGAAGCGATTAAAGAAAGCGAGTTTAAGACCAGTTTGAAACATAGTCTTTGTTTTGTGGTTTCAGAATTTTGGATTAAGTGTTACGAGGAAGCTAAAAAAGAATTTAAGGAGCAGACTTTTTATCGTTACAAAAAAATTTTATTGGAAAGGTTCAACTGGGACATACGCGTGAAGTCGTCAATGAACACCGGCGTCATGTCCCTTCTCGCGAGGCAGACGAGGCAGGTCAGGTATGTCGTTGACGGCAGCATTATCTCCGCAAGGCAAATCGTGAGAGAAAAACAAAAGGAAAACGATATGTTTTCATCATAATAACCTCCATTGGTTAAAAGGAAATTTTGAGTTGAAATGTTTTGACTTACTATTTACTATATTCCGCGCATGCCAACCGCTCACACATCCAAAAGCCAGAACGCAATTTTCTATCACGCTGCGCTTTTACCGAAAAATCTAAGCCTTTTACAAGCGGAAAACAAGCTAAAAGAGCATTTAAACTGTGTTTTGATTGGAGTTGACGAGGCTGGCAGGGGACCTTTGGCAGGGCCTGTGGTTACAGCCGCAGTGGTGTTAAAAAACGATTTGCCTTTGAATTTAAATTTAAATGATTCAAAAAAACTGTCCGAAAAAAACAGGGAGCAAATTTTTGAAAAATTGCCGAATTATTGCCAATATTATTCCATCGGCGAGGCCTCCGCTCAGGAAATAGACGAAATCGGAATTTTAAATGCGGATTTTTTGGCTATGCGGCGTGCCCTTGCTCCGATAATTTCGCAACTCAATGAAAAAGATTTGCCGTATAAAATTCTGGTTGATGGAAATTTATACATAAGGGAAATTGACAAAAGCCAGCAAATACCCATAATCAAAGGGGACGGCAGAGTGGCTTGCATAGCGGCGGCATCTATTTTTGCAAAGGTTCACAGGGACAGGCTAATGGTAAAATTCGGAGAGCAATTTCCAAACTACGGTTTTGAAAAACACAAAGGCTACGGCACAAAGGCGCATTTGACCGCTATTGAAAAATTCGGAGATTGCGAAATTCACAGAAAAAGTTTTAAGAGAGGTTAGGATTTATCATTTTCTATCTTACCCCCTCGCCATGTCCCTTTCCTCTGAAATAGCCCTGCGGCGCACGTTTGCCATCGTTTCGCATCCCGATGCCGGGAAAACCACGCTCACGGAAAAATTTCTGTGGTATGGGAAGGTTATCAGGGAAGCCGGGCATGTAAGGGCAAAAGCCAATAAAAGCTATACCGTTAGCGACTGGATGAAAATAGAACAGCAAAGAGGTATTTCCGTAAGTTCATCGGTTTTGAATTTTCCCTTTGAAGGCTGCTATTTTAATTTGGTGGATACGCCAGGGCATCAGGATTTTTGCGAAGATACCTACCGCGCCCTCACAGCCGTGGATGCCGCTTTGGTTTTGATTGATTCCGTAAACGGCGTGGAAAAGCAAACAATAAAACTAATGGATGTGTGCAGAATGCGCCACACGCCTATAATCACATTCATAAACAAAATGGATTTGGATGGCCGCGATGTGCTGGAACTTTTGGACGAGATTGAAAGAATTCTGCAAATTCAAACCTGTCCCTTCACCCTGCCCATAGGCTACGGAAAACTGTTCAAAGGCGTTTACAGCATAGCAGACAATACCTTTCACACATTTAACAAAGATGACGGAAAACAGGAAATTCTGCAAATGAGCTGTGCAAACGACCCAAGACTTTCTGAACTTTGCGGCGAGGGATACATAAGGGAATTCAAGAATCGCTACGATGTTGCAACGCAGGCAATGGAACCTTTTGACAGGGAAAAATACTTAACAGGCAAGCAATGCCCCGTGTTTTTCGGAAGCGCGGTAAACAATTTCGGAGTTAGGCAGCTATTAAACGCATTTGCAAACATAGCGCCTCCCCCAGCCCCAAGGGAATCCGATGTGCGCATTATTGAACCGATGGAAGATGAGTTCAGCGCATTCATATTTAAAATACAGGCAAACATGGACCCGCGCCATAGAGACCGCACGGCATTTTTGCGTATATGCTCCGGTTCCTTTGAAAGGGGAAACAAGGTTTTGCATTGCCGCACGGGGCGGGAAATTCGCCTTGCGGCTCCTACAAGTTTTTTAGCCCAGGATAAAGAGGTTATAGACAAAGCCTATGCCGGAGATATTGTAGGCATAAACGACCCCGGCATTTTCAACATTGGCGATACCTTAACGGAAGGCGAAAAATTTAAATTTTCCGGAATCCCGGACTTTGCCCCCGAATTTTTTGCAAGGGTTACGCTCTTGAACCCGTTAAAAAGCAAGCAACTGAACAAAGGTCTTTCACAGCTTTCGGAAGAAGGCGCAACGCAGTTGTTCACCGCATTGAGTTCCGCGCTTCCAGTTATAGGAGTTGTGGGCGAACTGCAATTTGATGTTCTTAAATACCGCTTGGAAAGCGAATACGGAGCGGAAGTTCAGTTGGACAAAATTCCCGTATTCTGCGCAAGGTGGATTAGCGGAGAGCAAAAAAAGCAGGAAGAATTTGCAAAAGAATACAAAGGCGACAGCCTGCACGATAAAAACGGGAATCTTGTTTGCCTGTTCCCAAATGAATATCGCCTGAACCTGGCGGTTAAAAATTATTCCGGGCTTGAGTTTAGCGAGGTGTGGGAGTAGTTTTCTATATTATAAATGTGTTCGGAATAATCCAAAAAAAAGGTGACGAAAATAAGCTCTGCGGAAAGGTGATAGGTTATGTGAGAGTTCCAAAACCGGAACCTGGCAGCGGCGATGAAACCCCTTTTGACGCTCTTGTTAGCCCGGATGGAATTTTAGCCATACAGGGGGATTATTCCAAAAATCCGGATTTTGAATCTTTTCGCAGCAATTTGCAGCAAACCTTGCCCAAAGGCTTGCAGGAAATTTTAAAACACATACTGGAAGATGACGAAATAAAGGAAAATCTGGAAAGAACAAAGAAAATAAGCGTGAGCGTTATCCCTCAAAAAGGCAACAGAATAGGCGATTTTTTCCCTGTGCCGGCTCAACTGGCATCATTTCAATCAGAAGATATGCTGTTAAATGAAGATTGCGATATTTATTTTTTGGGAGAATATTCATCTTTAAGCAGCGCTCATTTGTTTTTGACGGGATTCCCCATACTCTATCAGGCAAAATACAGGGAGCAGGCCGAGCTGGAAAAAGAAAGGCAGGTGGACGAGCTTTTGGCGGAAATAGATGGCCAAAAACCCATAACAAAGGGAATAGAAGCGGTCTATTTGGATGGAGAATTAAGCAACTACAAGGGAAATTTGCTGGAATTGCTCGGTTCCGAGGTTTTGCCGAAAATAATGTACGCCATAGAAGAAAACGACCAGGAAAATTTTAGAGCCGGCATAAGTTCATTCCGACGTTTTATGCGCACATACCCGCACCAGCAAGATATAGAAAAAATGATTTCCATTTTGCAAGATATAAGCGAAAAAAAACATTCCAATTCAAAAGATTCCAAAAACCTTGCCCTGCTTTGCCAAAAAATGAGCGCATTGCACCACGAAGAATTTGAAATTTTGCCGGACATACAAAAGGAACTGGAGGAGATGAACCGCGAAGAGTTGAGGGTTGAGGGTTGAAAGTTGAAAAATGCGATATAGAAGGTCTTTTGATTATTGAGCCGGACATATTTCCTGACTCGCGAGGTTGGTTTTATGAGTCTTATAATATTGATAAATTCAAGGCCCTTGGCATAGACGCTGTTTTTGTCCAGGATAACCATAGCCGCTCCGTAAAAAATACTCTAAGAGGTTTGCATTATCAAAAAAATCCGGGGCAAATAAAACTTGTTCGCTGCACTCGCGGCAAAATTTGGGACGTGGCTGTTGATATTCGCAAAGACAGCCGGACTTACGGCAAATGGCATGCCGTGGAATTAAGCGAAGAGAACAAAAAATTCTTTTACATTCCTATCGGGTTTGCCCACGGGTTTTGCGTACTATCCGATTTTGCCGAAGTTCAATACAAATGCAGTTCTGTGTATAATGGAGCCGAAGAGGCAGGCTATGCTTGGGATGACCTTAAAATAGCCATAAAATGGCCTGTTAATGAGCCTGTTTTGAGCAGCAGGGATTTGCAAAACCCCAATTTACCGTAATTCTAGGCTTCTTTTTCTGCTTCGGCAGCCTCAGCGGGCGCGGCTTCTGCTTCTGCCGCTACAAATGACGTGGCAGCAGATGAGTGAATTCTGCGCTCGGTTATGCGGGCAGCCTTGCCCCGAAGGTTGCGCATATAGAATATGCGAGCTTGGCGCACACTGCCATGGGTATCGGTGACTATGGAATCTATTAGCGGGGAGTGTATTTGGAAAATGCGTTCAACGCCAATGCCGCTGGAGATTTTACGAACGGTTACGGAGGTGCTTATACCCGTGCCTTTGCGCTGGATAACCACGCCCTTGAAGGGCTGGATGCGGCTTTTTGCCTTGCCGTCTGCGGTTTTTTCCATGATTTTGACATTGACCGTAACGGTGTCGCCGGCACGGAAGTCAAAGGCATCTTTCTTTTTATTTTCTTGATGTACTGCTTCTATATTGAGCTTGGACATAAAAACCTCAAAAATCTAGACATACAAATATAGCAAAAAATTAACCGGACGTCAAGGGTTATCATTGAGAATTTTGGGGCGCAATCCATTTCCTTCCTTTCTTCCCAAGAGGCACCTCCGCCCGTCCTAAGTTAAAAAGCCTTTTTTCTTAGCTTTTAGGTAGAAAATCCTGCCTCCGACCCCTCTCGTTCTACCTTTTTGGTGGGAAATCGGGGTTAACATCACCGCAAACATGGTAACCGCAAGAGTTGCCCATACATAAAATAACGGTGCACACGTCACCCCATAACATAAAACATAATCGCCAGATTCTTTCAACATCACGTTCAGCAATCATGTAAATCAAGGTTCAGGCAACAGGCTTGACAAAGCAGAGAAAAATTTCTATATTTAAAACCGCTGTTATGATTTCCGGCAATAAAACAGTATATCTTGAACACCAGTTCCTATCTATGTTCTATGGGAACTGGCTGTGTATATAGGCAATTTTTTCACCGTACAAAAAACTAAAAACAAACCTTTGGAGATTAAATTTTATGAGCGTTTTGGATGCAGTGGGCAATACTCCCGTAATAGAGTTGAAAAACATAACAGTAGGAATAAAGGGAATTTCCTTGTTTGTGAAGCTGGAGCATCTCAATCCGAGCGGCTCGGTCAAGGACAGGGCCGCTAAAGCCATGATTCAGCGCGGCATATATGACGGAAAACTCACTAAGGATAAAACGATACTCGATTCCACCAGCGGCAACACCGGCATTGCATATGCCATATTCGGCGCGGCGCTTGGCTATAAGGTAAAACTGTTTATGCCGTCTAATGCGAGCGCGGAGCGTAAAAAGCTCATACGGGCTTATGGCGCGGAAATTATAGAAACCGACCCGCTGGAAGGTTCGGACGGCGCATACCGCAGGGCGGTAGAGCTGGCAGAGCAGGAAACGGATAAATATTTTTTTCCAAACCAGTATGATAATTTCGAAAATTTGCGCGTGCACTACGATACTACGGGCATTGAATTGTACAAACAATGCAAACCTACGCATTTTGTAGCCGGAACCGGAACTTCAGGAACTTTTATGGGCGTATCTAAAAGACTAAAGACCTTTGACACGTCCATACAGATTGTGCTTATGCAGCCCGATTCGCCGTTTCACGGGCTGGAAGGAATGAAGCATATGGAAACAACCATAAAGCCAAAAATATTTGACGAGAGCATAGCCGATGCGCGAATTGAGGTCAAAACCGAAGATGCTTATAAAATGGCCCGTCGGCTTGCAATTGAAGAAGGGCTGTTCATTGGCGTAAGTTCCGGAGCGAACGTTCATGCGGCGCTGGAATTGGCAAAAACACTGCCCAAAGGTTCCAGAGTGGCAACCATACTTTGCGACAACGGCTACCGCTATTTGTCCGAACCTTTATGGAGGGATATATAATGCTGTTTCTACCGCCCGAATGCGAATCAACTATACGCAGCGAAGGCCAAAAAGCCTATCCCAACGAATGTTGCGGAGTTCTTATGGGTTTGATTGAATCGGAAACCAAAATGGTTAAGCAAACTCAAGCTATCCATAATGCGCAAACGGATAGCGAACAATATCATCGCTTTTTGATAACGCCGGAAGATATGCTTGCTGCCGAGCAAGCCGCAAGGAAACTGGGGCTGGACGTAATAGGCTTTTACCACTCGCACCCCGACTGTCCGGCAGCTCCGTCAGATTACGACAAAGACCACGCGCTGCCCTTTTATTCCTACGTAATTGTGTCTGTAGAAAAAGGCGAGGCAAAGGAACTTACCAGTTGGGAACTTGCAATAGACAGAAGCGTTTTTTCACCTGAGAAAATTTCAAAGGAGGCTCAATAATGATAAAAATACTCATCCCTTACGCACTCAGAACGTTCACCGAACGCAACGCCGAGGCAGAGGTTAAGGGTAGCACGGCAGGGGAGGCTATTCAAGCCCTTGCGGACACTTACCCTGCAATAAAAGCACATCTATTCGCGGACGATGGGAAGTTGCGCGGCTTTATAAATGTGTTTGCAGGCGGCGTGAATGTTGACAAGCAGCAAGGCTTAGACACTCCCATTGCAGAAGGCGGCGAGCTGATGATAATTCCGGCAATAGCCGGAGGTTCCGATTTGCCCAAGCTCACAAACGAGGAAATCACCAGATACAGCCGCCACCTGCTGTTGCAGGAAATAGGCGTTGAAGGCCAAAAAAAACTAAAGGCGGCAAAGGTTCTTATCATAGGCACAGGCGGGCTTGGCGCTCCGCTTGCGCTCTATCTTTCTGCGGCAGGCATAGGAACCATTGGCTTGGTGGATTTTGATGTTGTTGATGCATCAAATTTGCAACGGCAAATCATCCATAGCACCCGTGATGTGGACAGGCCAAAGGTCGCTTCGGCAAGGGACAGAATGAGGGGCATAAACCCGCTCGTAAATGTTGTTATGCACAACACAATGCTAACAAGCCAAAACGCTTTGGATATAATTGCCCAATACGACATAGTAGCGGACGGAACCGACAATTTCCAAACACGCTACCTCGTAAACGATGCCTGCGTATTTTTGGGCAAGCCGAATATTTACGGCTCGGTATTCCAGTTTGAAGGACAGGCAAGCGTTTTCGGCGCAAAAGACGGACCTTGTTACCGTTGCCTTTATCCTTCTCCTCCACCGCCTGGCCTTGTGCCTTCATGTGCAGAGGGCGGAGTGATGGGAGTTTTGCCCGGCATTATCGGAACCATACAGGCTGCCGAGGTAATCAAAATGATAGTAGGCAATGCAAAGCCGCTGGTCGGGCGGTTGCTGCACTTTGACGCGTGGCGCATGTCCTTTCGCGAACTCAAACTGGAAAAGGAACCGAACTGCCCCGTATGCGGAAAAAACCCTTCAATAAAAGAACTTATAGACTACGAGCAATTCTGCGGACTTAAAAAGAATAAAGACGAAGAACCCATAGAAACAATTACCGCCGTTGATTTGAAACAGCGTTTAGACGGCGGCGAGCGCATTCAATTCATAGACATTCGCGAGCCGCATGAGCGAGCTATTGTAAAATTCCCAAACGCCTTGGTTATGCCGCTGGGTCAAATATCCAGACGCATAGAAGAATTTGACCCTTCTGCCACTGCGGTGTTTTTGTGCAAAATAGGCCAGCGCAGCATTCTTGGGATCAAAGCCTTGCGCGAAGCCGGCTATAAAGGCAAAATGCTGAACTTGCAAGACGGTTTGAACGCCTGGGCAAGAGATGTTGACCGGACAATGCCGGTTTATTAAGTTTTTTAACAGGCACGGAAATTTTTTCTATCTTCCCCCGCTAATGCCAAATTCCCTGACTGCGAATAAAATAGAATCCCGAATATTCACGATTCGTGGCTTGCAGGTTATGCTTGATAGAGATTTGGCGGAGTTGTATCAGGTTCCCGTTAAAGCTCTCAATCAAGCAGTTAAAAGGAATATAAATAGATTTCCGGAAAGATTCCGCTTTCAACTAAACAAAATGGAAACCGTTGAACTGGTCACAAATTGTGACCGGTTCAAGAGTTTAAAGCATTCGTCGGTTTTACCGTATGTCTTTGCCGAATCCGGTGTTGCAATGCTCTCTACTGTCCTTCGCAGTACTATCGCAGTTTCTGTAAGCGTAAAAATTATGGACGCCTTCGTAGCAATGCGTAAAATTCTATCCGCCCACACAGGCATTGTCCAACGCTTGGAAACGGTTGAGCAAAAACAAATAGAAACAGATAAAAAAATAGACAAGATATTCAATGCTTTGGAAAGCAAGGATGCAATTCCAAAAAATTTTAACCTGAGCCACGACAGGTTTTTAATCATAGACGGCAAGGAAGTTTATCATTTGGGGGCAAGTTTAAAGGATTTGGGCAAGAAATGGTTTGCTTTCTCAAAAATGGAAGGATTGGCTTTATTGGATAAAATTTCCCCAAAATTCACCCCTGCGGAGCCAGCTTGACAGACCCGGAAATTTTTTCTATATTTACCCCTTAAATGCAGCCCCAGAACCCCAAACTGCCCCTCACGCTAGAGCCTCTGACACAGGCTCTATGGCACGTTTTGTTTGGGGGCAAAAATGGGCGACCGGGTCGCCCCTACATTGATATTGCGACACCATTGTTTTGGTGCGGTGTCAATCATCATTGTGCCGCAAAATTTTGCCCCCCCCCCCCCCCCCCCCCCCCCCCCCCCCCCCCCCCCCCCCCCCCACCCCCGCGC
>Ga0182466_16269_pt1 | contig 21950 bp, 17 predicted proteins | sample TergutMp193P3_FD_120795 | JGI IMG/M metagenome (GOLD analysis project Ga0182466, IMG submission 120795) | reverse complement strand
TCTTCGGGAAGCGAAGGACCCGGGTAATCTTTGTTCCAGTCTAGGGTTTCCAGCCAGTCGCGAACGTATTGCTTGTCAAAACTTTCCTGATTTTGCCCTTCCAGATACTTTTCCGCAGGCCAATACCTCGAAGAATCCGGCGTTAAAACTTCATCGATTAAAACGGTTTTGCCGTCTATTTCGCCAAATTCAAATTTTGTGTCTGCCAAAATTATGCCTTTGTCTGCTGCGTAATCCCTGGCTTTGCCGTAAACCGCGAGAGTCAGGTCCCTAAGCTCCGCCGAGGTTTTTTCGCCGACTAGCGGAATTGTTTGCTCATAAGGTATGTTTTCATCGTGCCCGGATTCGGCTTTGGTGCTTGGGGTATAGATAGCAGGCTCTATTTTTGAGCATAGTTTTAAGCCTTTGGGCAAAACATGGCCGCAGATTTTTCCTGTTTTCTGATAATCTTTCCAGCCGGAGCCTACTATGTAACCTCTTGCTATGCATTCTACATCATAGCGTTTCGCTTTTTTAACGAGCATTGAGCGCCCGCGCAGATAATCGGCATAAGGTTTTAGCGCAGCGGGGTAGTCCTCTGCATTTGCGGTCACCAGATGATTGGGCATTCCCAACTGCTCAAACCAGAAGAGCGAGAGCTGATTTAATATTTTGCCTTTGCCCGGAATTGGCGTAGGCAGCACAACATCAAAAGCCGAGAGCCGGTCACTTGCTACCATTAAAAAATGTTCGCCAAGGTCATACATATCGCGTACTTTGCCTTGGTGGAACATGGGAACATCGGTAATCGGAGTCGGGAATTTTAAAGACATGGAAGATAATATAGAAAACGTAAAATAAACCTTGACAAATTGATTTTTTTTTTCTATATTTGTATGGTATCTTTAATAGGAGGCTATTATGGCAATTAAAAAAGAAACGAAAGCTAAGGCTGCGGCAAAACCGGCAAAGGCTGTTAAGGAACCCGCTCCCAAAGCTAAAAAGGCTCCGCCGCAAGTCAAGACTTCTGATTGGGAGTTCAAAGTACTCTCTCCGGCTTCCAATTCCGTAGCTGTTGCGGGTGACTTCAATGGCTGGAAACCATTCGCTCTGAAAAAAGGCAAAAACGGAGTTTGGAGCGGAAACGTAAAATTGAAATCAGGAGAATACCAGTATAAAATTATTTTTGATGGAAAATATTGGGAAATAGACAAGGCAAATCCTGTGCGCGTTTCTGACGGTCAGGGTGGCGAGAACAGCAAACTGAAAATTTAGGACTCAAAGACTAAAGTTTGTTGTGCATAAATATAAAGTCTCTTTTGGCGACAAAGAAATTGTCGATGCGGTTGGGCAATACGGTTCTCCGATTTGGCTTTATGATTTTGACGTTATAGAAAAGCGCATTCGGGATTTGCGCTTTTTTGGCGTTATTCGATACGCTCAGAAAGCAGCTTCTAATATAAATCTATTATCCAGAATGAAGAATATGGGGGTTGAGGTGGATGCCGTTAGCGCGGGCGAAATTGTTAGAGCTTTGCGCGCCGGTTTTGCGCCGAACCAAATAAGATATACTGCGGATATTTTTGACAGGGATGCTTTAGCTTTGGTAAAAGAGCATTCGATTCCGGTGAACATAGGCAGCCAGGATATGCTTTTTCAACTGCGCGAAGCAGGTATAAATGTTCCCCTGGCTATCAGAATCAATCCGGGTTTTGGGCATGGGCATTCCAAAAAGGTAAATACGGGCGGCAAGCTTTCCAAGCACGGTATTTGGCACAGCGACTTGGAGGCAGTAGCTCAAAAGGCTGCGGAATTCGGTTTTACGGTTGAATGCCTGCACATTCACATAGGTTCCGGTTCGGATTATATTCACCTGTCGCAGGTTGTCTCTGCAATGGAACACGCAGTCAATTCGGTTGCTGCATCCGCTCCTGAGTTGAAAATAATAAGCGTTGGCGGCGGGCTTCCCATTTCGTATAAAAGAGACGGGCACGAAAGGCATATAAATTTGGAAAAATATTACGGTATTTGGGATACCACGCGTTTAAGGATAAACAGTAATTTGGGGCAATATTTGCAACTGGAGGTTGAACCCGGCAGGTATCTGGTGGCCGAGAGTTGTGTTTTGGCGGCGGAAATTCGCGCTGTAAAAAAAGTGGATAAAAACCTGTTTTATCTGGTAGATGCGGGTTTTACGGATTTGGTGCGCCCGGCTTTTTACGGAGCTTATCATCATATTTCCGTTATTCACAGGCATGAGAAAGAGACTTGTGAAGAAGCGGATGTGATAGTCGCGGGGCCGCTTTGCGAGAGCGGCGATGTTTTTACGCAGGAAGAGAGCGGTATTGTTGTAAGCCGCAAGTTGCCGCTTGCGCAGGTTGGAGATTTGCTGGTAATTCACGATGCCGGTGCTTATGGCAGCGCGATGAGCAGCAATTACAACTCCCGTTTGCTCGCGCCGGAAATTCTATGGGAAAAAGGAGAGTTCACCCAAATAAGAAAGCGGCAGACCTTTGAGCAACTGTTGAGCAATGAGATAATTTAGAGAAAAAACGCCGCATTTTTTCGATGCGGCGTTGCTTGTTTCAAGTTCAGGAATTAGAAGTATATAAAGCCGTTAAGAGCGCCGTGAAAGAGGTTTGCCTTAAAAATGCTTGTGTAAAAATCTTCCGTCAAAACCGCTTCCATAGCTGCTCGCTTGCCCTGCAAACGGAGGCCAGCGGAAACTGTTGTTTTGGGTACAAGAAAAAGCATAGCGGAATAACTTTCTTTTGTAGTAACATCTTTTGCTGTTGTTTCTTCATTGCCAAAAGCAATTATAATGTTATGAGAAACTTCGCCAAAAGCGATCAGATTATCGGTGATTAAAATATCTCCCACTACGTTCGGAGAAATCACTAAGTACGCGTCAGATTTTGTTGTCGTTATTTGTATTGTGTCCCCCGGGGAGGTCAATAAATCAATTTCTTTTCGTTCGTCGTAAGGAACAAAAACAAATTTGTTATTGAAGCCCCATACAACTCTTGCCACATCATCTACCAAAGCCTTATAACCTACGTTAAAGAACGGGGATATCTCCGAGCGCGCTTCCGGCTTGGTTTTTGTGCCTGATGGATCTTTTTCGGTTAAGCTATAACGGTCAAGGGAAAGCCCGCCTTCCCAGTAAAATCTCTCGGCAGAAGGGGGATTTCCAAAGCCAACCGTAAGAGAAATCACATTGTTCAAATCTTCATAATCTTCCGATACAGTGTTCAGCTCAACGTTGCCGTAGCTTGCGGAAGCTCTTAAGAAATAGCCTCCCAAAGGCATGGAAAAGTTTAATCCGAAAATATCACCGGGCAACGTCACGCTAGTTGTTGCTTCCGTGCCGTCCGCAATGGTTTCGGTACTATTTATTTTGCCTAAACCGACGTTTAACAATACGCCGAAACTAGAATTTGCCAAACCGAAACTCAGCAAACCCAAAGCATTGCTCCCAAAATTATCAAGAACATCTTGAATTTCTGTAGGAATACCTGAGAAATTTTTAGTCTGGCCATAGCCCAATATCCACTTCATCTCTTCATCACCCCAGGAAACCAATCCGCGATAATTCTCTCCTAAATTTGCGTAAAAGAATTTGTGACCGAAAAAATGGCTGGGCCTTGACATCCAGCCGCCCAAGGAAAGACGACCAATAGCCGGGTTTCCAACCTGGTTGTAAACATCGCCACGCACTTGGCTAAAGCCGATTTCTTCACCTGCCACAGAATCTGCTTGCTTTTTAGAAGTCTTTGCCGCAGCCGCAGCACATACAGCCAGCAAAGATATTGCTATAATTGACACTTTAAAATTCATGTCTCCTCCTAGTGTTAAAAAACTATCGTAAACAAATTTAGAAAAAAGATGACATTTTGTCAAGGGATAATGGTAAAAAATGTTAAGATTTTGCTACTTTCACTTCTTTTCCATATATTCCTTGGTCAAAAGGGCAATGCCAATAGCCCCCATTTCTCCGGGACGTTCCGGGCGAATGGGCGCAAGGCCGGTATATTGCTCAAAAGCGCGCAAAACCGCATCGTTTTTAAACGTGCCGCCCTGCACCACAATCTTTTTGCCCAGAGAATCCAGATTTCGCAAACGGATGACCTTTGTAAAAACGTTGTCTATAATAGAGCGGCAAATTCCGGCTATAATGTCTTCCGGCTTTTTGCCGTCTCTCTGCTCCGTTATTATGGAACTGTTCATAAAAACCGTGCAACGGCTGCCCAGCTTTGAAGGATTTTTGGAACAAAAGGCCATTTGCGCGATTTGCTCCATTTTAATGCCCAGACCGCGGGCATAAGTCTCTATAAAAGAACCGCATCCGCTGGAACAGGCCTCGTTAAGAATTATGCCCGTGACCACCCCGCTCGCCACAGAAATGGCTTTCATATCCTGACCGCCTATATCCAAAATAAAACTTACATCCGGGCATATTTTTTTTGCGGCTTTTGCATGAGCAACCGTTTCTACCGTATGGTAATCCGCATGGAGAGCGCGGTAAAACAGAAGTTCGCCGTAGCCCGTTGTTCCAACGCCCAGAATATCGAGTTTGGCGCCGGCCTCCTTGTAACGTTCGTTCAGTTGAATCAGCGCGCCTTTAAGCACAACAAGAGGGTCGCCCTGGTTGCCGGAATAAAAACTGTCTATTATCTCTTCGTTTTCGTTTAACAGTACAAATTTTGTGGTTGTGCTGCCCGCGTCTATCCCCAAATACGCTTTGACAGTCTCGCCTTTTTTTGGTTCGGGATAGTTGCCGTCAAAAAGGATATGCCTGCATAAAAATTCGCTTTTTTCCCTTTCATTTTTAAAAAACGGCAAAGCTTCCTCTTTGCCGGTATTTTCCTTGCCGGCGGAAAAATGCTCAAGGGCACGCAGGCTTTTTTCCCTGCTGTAGCCGCATTTTTTACCCTTGTACATAGCACCGGCAGAAAGCGCCGCGCCCCATGCGACCAAAACTTCGGAATGCTGCGGCACCAAAACCTGCGAACTCGAAATTCCCAAACGCTGCTGAAACACCCCCACCAGCGATGGGTTAAAGGTCAGGGGGCCGCCTTCAAAAAGCACGGGAGGCTTGATTTCCATTCCCTGCGCAAGCCCGCCGATTGTCTGCTTGGCAATGGCATGAAAACTTGAAAGGGCAATGTCCTCTTTGGAGGTGCCCTGGTTCAAAAGGGGCTGAATGTCGGTTTTGGCAAAAACCCCGCATCTGCCGGAAATTTCATATACCTTTTCGCCTCTTGAAGCAAAATCCTCAAATTCCTCCGTTTTTATCCGCAAAAGCTCCGCAACCTGGTCTATAAAAGCCCCTGTTCCGCCGGCGCAAACTCCGTTCATGCGCATATCGCTTGCTATGAGTTTACCTGTGGTTTTGTCTTTTTCAAAAAATATGACTTTGGCATCTTGCCCGCCGAGTTCTATTGCAACGCGGGTTTCCGGATACATTTCACGCACGGCAAGAGCATTTGCAACAACTTCCTGAACAAAGAAGGCTCCCGTTTTTTCCGCAAAGGGCTGCCCGCCCGAGCCGCAAAAAGAAACCGTAAAAGTTTTGTTTTCAAATAGCTCATGAGCTTCGCTCAATAATTCGCTAACTGTTTTTGCCTGCATTGCGTTATGTCTTTGGTAGCGATTGTGCAGAAGTTCCCCTGTGTCCGGATTCACAACGGCGATTTTAACCGTAGTAGAACCTACATCCACCCCAATCCATAGCTCATCTGTTTGCATGGAAATAAAATAGTAATTATATTATCTCATACAACTGCTGTATGCCCGTTTGTATTTTTTTATTAATATGGTCAATGCTAAATCCAAAAACCTGCGCTATTTCTTCTTTGTTCCAACCGTCCCCAAAGTAAAGCTCAACGAATAGCTGAGAAATGGGGCACGGCATTTCGGAAACATTGTTAACCTTCCATACGGGGGATTGGCTGTCGTTCAGGCAAAGTTTTTCTTTCAATGAAAACTCTTCCGTTATACACTGGTGTCTTTTTATGGTTCTAAAATAATCCATGCAACAATTATAGGTTATTGAATAAAGCCATGTTCTAACAGAAGACTGATTTTTGAAAATTTCTTTGCTGCTTATAATTTTTAAGAAAACTTCTTGACGAATGTCTTCTGCCTCTTTTATGTTATTTACGTAACGCAGGCAAATTTTAAGCACAAAATCCGCATTTTCTCTCCAAAGTGTTGGTATATTCATTTCCTCAAACTATATTATTTTCGGATATTTTTACACTCAAGCCGCATTTTGCAAACAGGTGTTGACGTTTTTCTACATTTTTATCAATGCATCTTTTGCCGCTTCTCTTTTTACTGACGGTTTCTTGCTCCGATAATCTTTTGTATAACGAAGCAAAACCGCGCATATTTATAAATGTTATAAATCGTTCCGATACGGTTAAAGTAGGAGAAAGCGTGCATTTTAAAGCTATAATAAACCCTTCGCCAGAAGATGCTGTAAATTTCTTCTGGGTTATAGAAGCCAAAAATTCTCCATACGGCCTATACACGAAACTGGAATTTGATAGAGTATTTAATGATAGCGGGCTTTACAATGTACGGTTTTATGCAGCGGATGCCTTTGGCGATGAACAGGAAACCTCCTTTTTTATAAGAGCTTCAAAAGCACCTGTTTGCAAATACCTGAGTTTGGATTTTTTCCAAGGCTCGCCTATTTTTGAATGGAATTGCTACGATACGGGCGGCAACGATTTAACCTATAATTTTTTACTGTTAAATGCCAGCAATAGAATTTTGCTCGATACAATCTTAACGGAAAATTCCCTGCAACTGGGTTATTATTTATTGCCGGAAAACTACGTGACCCGCTTAATAGCTGAAAACAGTTACGGAATTAAAACGCAACTGGATTCTACGTGGAGTTCGCCATGAAATTTCTCCCGGCAATGTTCGCCGCGCTCTTAATCCTTTCTTGCTCCGGCAGCGATAAGTTCAGCGGAGAAAACAATCAGCGGATTCGTATAGAAGGAATTGATTACGATTACGAAATAGACGGTTCGCAAGAGATATATCTGTTTGGAATTTTAAACTCCGAAATAGAAAGTTGCGTTTCTTCGAATAATCGCGGAACTTGCTTTCTTAACGACTATTTTTGGATAATAAACGATAAAGCCTGTATTTCTTTAGAAAATTTAGATGCTTGCCAGCTCAGCGGCTATTCTTGGATTATAGACAACGAAACAGTTGCTTCATTTGAAAATCCTTACGATATTGGTTACGGCGAGCACACTGTGAAATTGGTTTTGGTAGACATTTTTGGAGATTCCATTAGCAACAGTATACATATTCGTGTAAACGAACCGCTTAAAGTTCAGTTGCTCTCACCTATAAAAGGTTTTTCGCTGCAAGAAGCGGATTCTTTGGTATTTCAATATAAAATCAGCGGAGTGGATAGTTGGGAAGAAGTTCAATCTTTCGTTTATGTCTCGGCTGATAAGAGTTCGCTGTGGGAAAAAGAAAATATTTTGGATGGCAACGTTTTAAAGCAGCCGTTTGCAGAGTCAAGGTATTTTTGGGGTGTTGTAGCGCATACGAATTATGATGGCTCCGATACATCGGCAATCTGGCATATAGGAGATTAAACTTGGTTAGAAAACAGATATTATTTTTGGCGTTAGTCGTTTACGCGGTAAATTCCGCCCCGCTTTTAATGCTTGACATGGAATCCGACATAGACAGCAATGTTTCGGTTTTATGGGAAAGAACCATCATGCAAATTTTGAAGGAGGCGAATTTTGAGCCTGTAAAAATAGAGCAGGAACATTTTGCCAAATGCGAAAATATAGAATGCGTAATATCTGCGGCGAGAGCATCCGGTGCGCAGGGTCTGTTCAGAGGACGTTTGCGAGCGGAGGGCAAGGATTCAGTAGGCATAAGGCTTCGCATAGATTGGCTCGCAGGGAATACAACGCCGCAAACGGATGTAAAAAGCACCGCGCCGCTCGCATGGGATGAAACACTTAAAAGCGGAATTATATTGAAATTGCTGTCTGACATAACGGGAAAAAATATGGATGTTGAGCGGACAAATGAGAAAAAAGCGGTTATAAAAGTCGAGACAAATCCAGATAACGCAGTTGTTATGCTAAACGAAGAGGCCATTTGCCATTCTCCATGTGAATTTTCGGATAGCGATTCCGTTGCGCAAATTGCCGCCTATTGGCATTCGGGCGGAAATCTGTGGGCGGCAAAAAAAACAATAATTCCGGGTAAAGACACTGTGAAAATTGTTTTGGAACTGAAACGTTCCCTGGCCGCTACGGAAATACGCACATATCCTGGTAACGCTTTGATTTTCCCCATAGGAACTTTAGACATAAATTCCAAAGCTCTCGGCAAAACTCCCTACAATTTGCGGGGCTTGCCCGGCGAAACGCAGGTGAGGATTTTTCGCAAGGGTTATAATGACACCTTGCTGAATGTAAAAATTGACGCCGTGGAAAAGCGAATTCAGTTTGTACAGCTTATGCCCATTACGGATTCGCAAAAAATTTCCGAGCAAAATTTATTTGTAAAGGGACGGTTCAAAAAAGATATAGGGCTTGGGCTTTTAGGCGGCAGCGTGGGCCCTCTTGCGGCAGGCATTACGCTTTGCGCACTTGCGCAGAATGACTATAAAAAGGCAAGGGGTATAAAAAAAGAACTGGAAATTCCGGCTTTTGGCGGAAAAAATTTCAACGCAAAAGTAGAGGAAAATCACAAAGCGGTCAAAGACGGAAATTCAAAAACGGCCTTAGGAATCGGGTTAATCGGACTTTCGGTGCTTTTGGCTGGAGTTGGATTTTCTATGAGTTTCTAGATTATTATTAGTTGGGAAATTGCAAATGAAAAATTCATTCCAAGCCGCCGCCATGCTTCTCTTGATTTTCGCAGTCTCGGTTTTTGCGCAGAACAAATTCAGCCTCGGTATCCGATCCGCTGTCGGGGCCAGTGCCTTTCGCAGCCACGTGGCAATTTCAATCCCACCCGAACACGGCCTTTACGCTATACGCATTGAACCCGCATTCTCGGCAGGAGCAGGCATAGCCTTTGCATACAACATAAACAGCCTTATAAGCGTAGCCCCGGAACTTCAGTATACCATGTACCGGGCAAACGGGCAGTTTGCCAGAAAACTCGGTTCCGATTTTGCCGAACTCAACGAAGCCGGCGCACAAATGTATGCGCTGGAACTTCCCATACTGGTGCGTTTAAGCATTGGCAAAGCCTTTGGTCTTGGCTTTTGGTACGTAGAAGCCGGCCCGCAAGTAGGAGCTAATCTGAACGTAAAAATTTACAGCAACAGCGAACTCAAAAAGCCTGATGCGAACATATTAGCGTTTGGCCCAAGCGTAGGAGGCGGGGTGAATATGAACGGCTTGCTCTTGGGCCTGCGCGGGCATTTTGGGGTACTTGAATACGCAGAAAAAACCAAAGGCTATCCCTGGACTGCCCAGGTTAGCTTAACAAAATTTTTTAACACTTGCTGTATCCGCACTCCGGGCATTTAACGCACCCCTCGCTAAAAGAGAGAATTCCGTTGCATTCCGGGCATTTTTGCTTGTAAAGGTTGGCGGAATTTGCCGCAGCTTCAATCAGCGGTTTTGCCGGAGCTTCCTCTTTTTCGGGTATTATCTCCTGCTGTTCAAAATCCTTTAGCGCCGGCAGTTCATCGAAGTTTATTTTGCCCGTTAAAATGTCGTTTAAGCCATAAGTTAGCTTTGCCAGATTATAACGGTGCAGGCTTTTTCCAAGGGCATCCGCCAGGCTGATAACCTTGCCGTCTTTGGATGGAATTACCATGTGGCTTCCAATGCCTTCCAGTTGGTCGATTATGTCTTCCAAAGAGCCGCCGATGCGCAGATAAAGACTAACCATGCGGCTAATCGCCTCCAAATCGGAAGATACAACATCGCCGGCTTTGCCAAGTTGCGCAAAAATTTCCATTTCCTTTCCGCTAACCGGGTCTACGGTTACCGCTATGTGCATGTGCCCAAAAGGTGTTGTTTGCCGCATACGGATGGCGGGAAGCATGGGCGGGGTTTTTATGGGTTTGCGGGTTTTGAATTCGCTTGGGTCGCGGGGTACTTTTACTTCTTTTTCGCCTGTCGGGGCACTGTCCGATTTTGAAAGCGACATCGGCTGATTTTCGCGGCAACCGTCTCTGTAAACCGTTACACCCTTGCACTTCATTTCCCAGGCAAAAATGTAAATTTTTTCAACATCTTCCGGGGTGGCATCGTAAGGCAAATTTATCGTTTTTGAGATGGAACTGTCGCAGTGTTTCTGGAATGCCGCCTGCATCTTTACATGCCATTCAGGGGAAATATCGTGAGAACAGACAAAAACCTTGCGAAGCTCTTCGGGAATCTCTTCGATATCCGCCAAAGTTCCCTTTTCCGCGATTTTTTCAATCATTTCCTTGCTGTAAATATTGTTATTCTTTGCGGCTTCTTCGAACACGGAGTTTATTTCAACGAGCCTTTGCCCGTCTAAAACATTTCGGAAAAACGCAAGGCTGAACATCGGTTCAATGCCGCCGGAGCAATTTGATATTATGGAAACGGTGCCGGTTGGCGCAACGGTTGTGGTTGCCGAATTTCGCATCGGGCGCTTTTGAACCGTGTCCCAGGTGGAACCTTCCCAATTCGGAAATTTGCCGCGCTCGCTCGCCAGAATTTCGGATGCGTTGTGCGATTCCTCGTTAATCACCTGCATGACTCGCTCGCCTATGGAAACTCCCTGCTCGCTGTTATAGGGAATACCCTGCTTGTAAAGAGCATCTGCAAAACCCATTACGCCAAGGCCTATTTTGCGGTTGCCCTTACACATCTGGCCGATTTCCGGTATGGGGTATTGGTTTACGTCTATTATATTGTCCAAAAAGCGTGTTGCCAAATGAATGGTTTCAACAAGGGCTTCGCGCAGAATTTCAACATTGCCGTCATCGTTTTTATATACAAAGGCGGAAAGGTTTATTGAGCCTAGGTTACAAGCCTCGTATGGAAGCAGGGGTTGTTCGCCGCATGGGTTGGTCGCCTCGATTTCGCCTATGTTGGGAGTGGGGTTCGCCCTGTTTATGGCATCTATAAAGATAAGCCCGGGTTCACCTGTGCGCCAGGCGCAATCCACTATAACCCGAAAAACTTCGCGTTTTGTCCAAACTTCGGGCCTTTCCTTTTCGGGCAGGGCGCAGTAGTCTTCCAAGTTGAAGAGCTTTGAAATATCGTATTTGCCGGGTATCAGTTTCTTTGGTACAACATATCCTTTTTTGGTGCGGGGGTTAAAAACCTCGTGCGCTCCATCCGGGTTTTCTTTGTATGCCTGCATCCAGACATCCGGGATTTTCACGGAGATATTGAAGTTTGTGAAGGCTTTCAGGTCCTGTTTGGCGAAGATAAACGTTATTATATCCGGGTGGGTAACGCTCATCATGCCCATATTTGCACCGCGCCTAAAGGCTCCCTGCTGGATGGCATTTGTCGCTTCGGACAGCACTTTCCAAAAACTGATGGGGCCGCTTGTTGTTCCGCCGCTGGATTTTATGTAATCACCTGTAGGGCGCAGCTTGTCAAAGGAAAATCCTGTTCCGCCGCCCGCTTTTTGAATAATGGCGGTGGACTTAACGGTGCTGAATATACCGTCTATGGAATCCTCTATGGGCAGAACAAAACAGGCGGAGAGCATTCCGTCTGGATTGCGGCCTGCGTTCATAAGGGTGGGGCTGTTCGGCAAAAAACGACCGCTGGCCATTAGGTCGTAAAATTTTTCAGCATATTCATCAACTAATGCTGGATCCTCATTGTAAAGGGTTTCTACGGAGGCTACGGCTTTTGCGACTCTTAAAAACAAGTCTTTTGGCGTTTCTGTACATTCACCTTTTTCGTTTTTATGCAAATAACGGCTTTGCAGCACTTTAGTGGCATTTGGGGTAAGATTTAATGGTAACATTTTCATCTCCTACTAAATATTGGGTTTAATTTTAAACTAGACACTAAATATAGAATTTTTTTGGTATTTTGTCAAGAAAAAGATTTTTTTTGTAAAAAAAATATATATTATGCAAATAATAAATTTATTCCGGCAATTCCGCTGGGTAAAAAACCAAGAGGTAAATATGAAAAAATTGCTAATAGCAGCATTAACAGTCGTAACAGCAACCTTTTTTATGGGTTGTGGCGTAGCGCATCCAACCGTAAGCGGTGTTGTTTCCAAGACCGGGGGCAAGAAAGTTACTGCCGAGGCATCGTCGATTAACATTCTTATGCTCACCCCGATGAAGGTAGAAGTCGCGGAAAAAGCGGTAAACTCCTTGGCGAGCCAATGTGGCAAAGATATAGTTAATATAACTTCTCACTGGAGAACAACAACTTTTTACATAATAAGTTTTGAAACCTTAACGGTTTCCGGTTATTGTAGATAATTTTAAAATTATTTGTCAATTTTGAAATAATGTTTGCCTACAATGCAAACATCACGCTTTCTATTCCCCAAAACCGGTTAATCAACGTTTCCCAAAGTCTTTTTATGGATTTTTCCGCAAATTTCGCCGCTTTTATAAAAATTTAATGTTTTATCATAAAAAGATTAAAAAAAAATATATATTAAAGCTATGCGTTAAAAAACAGGAGTGTGCTCATGATTCGCCGAAAAGTTCTCTTTTTGTTCTTGGCCCTTGTAACAGTGGCTTTTGCCCAACAACGTCCAAGCCGCATTGTCGTAGGTAAATTTTTCGATGACCAATACCAGCAGGGCGGTATTGATTATTCTTATGGCGGAACAGGTTCTTCGGTGACCATAGACAAGTCTCAGGGCTATAAATCCAGCGCTTCGCTTAAAATTACCCTGGACCCAAACGATTATTCCGGTGCCTCGGTAGGTTTTGACAAAAAAAACTTCGATTTGAACAAACATATACTGGATGGCGCGGTTGAATTCTACATTAAAGGTGCCAATGGCGGCGAACAGATTATCTTTGGCTTATTGGATGATGAGGTGAGCGATGGCAAAAAAACTCAGGTCAAATTGTCGCTTAACAAATATGTGCAAGTCACAAAAGATTGGCAGCAGGTGAAAATTCCGCTGGCGGATTTCCCCGATAGAGGTCTTTACTGGGACCAGACCAAAAAAACCGAGCTTCCGGAACGTATAGACTGGGGCAAGGTTGCGGAATTCCGCATTTCCATAGACAAGGGAACCAACCCCCAGGGTTTTCAGGTGTGGGTTGATAATGTTGAAATAGTAAAAGGTTCCGTGCCCGTTGCAAAAGCAAAACCGAAAATTGTTTACTGGGACGAAAAGGTAGAAACCATAAACGGGCCGGAAAACCCTGCTAAATTGGACGGCAAGGCAAGAGTGCTACCGCCGAATGGCATATTCTACAGCGATAATCTCCAGGGTTTTGGCTATGTTTACGGTGGCCTAACCGCATACAAGGAACAGGATTCCAAAACTCCCGGCAATTCAAAGGTAATTGCGCTTTACATGGACGATAATGATTATTCCGGCATAACCCTTTCTCTGGGAGAAGGCAAATTTATAGACCTTTCCAAGGTCAGGAATACCGGCGGTATTTATTTTTGGGTTAAGGGTGGTCAGGGCGGCGAAAAGATAGGCTTTGGCATTCTTGACAATCAGGGCGGTGATATTAAAAGCCAAACCAAAACAAACTTGCAAGACTGGGTAGATGGGCAAACCCTTACAAAGGAATGGAAATTGGTTAAAATTCCTCTTAAAAAACTCCCGGACGCGGGCAAGGCGTGGGACGCTTCCAAACAGGCGGAGGTCACCAAAAATGTGCAGTGGAATAAAATTCAGGAAGTTCGCTTTTCAGTCGGCAAGGCTGAAAACAGGAGAGACGGACGCCCGGATGACCCTGTTACCGTTTATGTTGACCAAATTACCTTTACCGAGAACATTGACTGGGTTGACCCTGACTTGAAATGGGATAATTTCAATAGCAAAGTTCCAGACATGGTTATACACGACTTTGAAAACAATCCGGTTTTTGAACCCTCTTACGGGCCAAAATCCAGAGCTTCTTTCAAAATAGACAAGGGCAATCTGGACGGCAAATCTCTAATTGTCACCGACTATCTAATGAACGACTGGGTGGACTTTGTATATGACTTTGAAAAACAGAAAGCCAAACCGGGGCTTAACGACTGGACAAAGCACTGGGCTTTGATGTTCGATGTTTACACGGACAAGGCCTGGCAGGGCATAACCGTTCAAATAGGCGACAAGGGCAGGGAAATTTTTGTCAGCTCCACAGGTGCCCCTAAGGGCAGGCACACGGTATTTGTTCCCTTGCGTTCCTTTAACAAGTTCCCGTATTACCAGCCGCCGGAAGCAATTCAGAACGGAGTTTTGGATTTGGACGGCATAAAGGTTTTGGACTTTAAGCCGAGCGGCGAAGGTTCTGAAGGGGCTTTCCAGATTGACAATATTAAACTCACGAATTTGCGCGAATTGCCGCGTCCGAAAGTTCCGGAAATTGCCAATTTGACAATCACAGGCGATTTGAACAAGGTTATAAATCCGGCTATTTCCAAAGCCATATTCGGCATCAATGCCGCATTGTGGGACGGCGATTTGCTGAAACCCGAAACAAAAACCCAGGTTAAGCGCATTAACCACGGCGTTGTTCGCTATCCGGGCGGTTTGCGCGCAGACGATGACCATTGGGAGCAGGTTCTTGCGAACAAGGATTGGATGGTGGATACCGATGAATTCCTCGAATGGTGCAAGGAAACCGGCACAACGCCCATGTTTACCGTTAATTTCGGCACCGGCACGCCTGAAGAAGCGGCCAAATGGGTGGAGCACACGAATAAAAAGAAAAATGCGAATGTGGTTTACTGGGAAATAGGCAACGAGCTTTACGGCGACTGGCATGCTCAATATTCAAAGTATGGCGCGGACAAGGGCCATGCTTACGGCAAGCGTGCCAAAGACTTTATTTTGGCCATGAAAAAGGTTGACCCAAAAATCAAGGTGGGTGTTGTAGGTGTTTTGGACGGTGAATGGAACGCGAATGTTCTAAAATACACGGCAGATGTTGCGGATGCCTTGATTATTCATCATTACCCGCAGCATTACGGCGAAGAAAACGATTTTGCACTGCTCGCTTCTCCGCAAACTCTGGAAGGTATTTATGCCCGTGTGAGAGAGACTGTTAAAAAACTTTCGCCCAAAAAAGATTTGGAAATTTGGCTAACGGAATGGAATTCGGTTGATTTCAATCCGGGGCCGCAATCCATATCTTTGATAAACGCTCTGTTTGTGGCAGATTATTTGGGTATGCTTGCCAAATTAAATACAGGTTCGGCTCAATACTGGGATATTCACAACGATGTCACCCCGGAAGGCGGCGATTACGGCTATCTCTCCCGTTCTTACGACGACCAGATAGGCAAAGGCGGCAACAAGCCCAGACCCAGCTACTACGCTTTCCAGATGGCGAGTGATGGCATTCGCGGCAAACTTGTTGAGAGCAACAGCGGCAATACAGATTTAACCACTTATTTGGCGGTTGACGGCAAAAAGAAAGCGATGCTGGTGGTAAACAAAAATCCCTACACCGCTTTCAATGGCACAATCAAAATCCCAGGCTTTGCAGGCAAGGCTAAAATAGAGGTTTTGGCTACTCCCAAAGGGCAGGCAGCCGGCAAGATAATCAAGGTTGACCCGCCAAAAGCAGAGACAAAAGACATCAAAGAAGGCAGCGCGGTTACATTCCCAGCACATTCAATAACATTGATTACTATTGAATAATATTATATGTAGATACGGATAATTATTCGTATCTACAATTGTTTAACAGTATAATCTACACATCTGTGCAAATGCAGATGCCGAATGTTTTTCAACCCACTCTGCATTTAGCGGTTCTTTCAAAAATCTATGCTCAACGCTGTTATACCAGTGCGCAATTCTCGTGTTTGGCAGGAGCATCTTGTCTAATCTTTTTGCTGTGCCGTCTAAAAAATAATGCCGGCAAATTTCCGGGCCAAGAGGATAAAAATAATCGCTCGGCAAAACTTCCATAAATTCCGAACTTCTGTTCTGCGTAATGTTTTGCAAAAGATGGGTACCAAGCCGGTATCTCCTCAATCTTTCTTTTTGCGGCATTGAACTTATGGTTTGGAATGCCTTTGCTATTATGGGATTTCCCGCTTCGCTCGCTAAAACGGCGTTGTTTGCGGAGTGGCTGAAAAATTTTTCCGTTTTTCTGAAAATTTGCTCTCCGCTCGGGCAATAAGTGCAAAAAAAACGCCAAGCGAACCGCAAACCGCAAGCTATGTATGCAAAGGGATTTACGGACTTGAACAGCTCCCTTGGCAAGGCTACGGTTTCCGTTCCGCAAAAACCTCTGAAATTTAACAGGTCGTCAATCGGCTTTACAAAAATCGTGTCTGTGTCCAGGTAAATTCCGCCATGTTTATATAACAGCGCAAGGCGGAGCAAGTTTGCCTTTGACGCAGGGCTTTTTACCCTATTGTAAAGTTCCTCGCAAATTCCGTTATCTTCCAAATCTTTAAAAATTGAACTGTCAATTAATTTGAACTCTATTTCTTTTAAACCTTTATCTTGCAATTCAACATCCGAATAAATAACAATTTCCTTTGGTTTTTGCATATACAAAGCGGACATTGCGGCAATTTTTGCGCTCCAAGGAAAGTTTTTTCCGAGCCATATAAAAAATATGCGGTTGGGAATCATTTTGATTAATGTAGAAAATAGGTTACTATATTAAAAATAATGAACCTCTGCGATTTGCTTAAAAAATATCTGCGTTACTTAGTTTTGGAAAAAAACTTATCCGGGCAAACAATAAAAAGCTACGAAGCCGATTTAACGCCCCTTTGCGAGCAAACCGAACTTTCAATAGACATCATAGATTCGTTTTTAGCAGAAAGAGCGAAAATTTTTAACTACAAACCGTCTTCTCTGGCGCGACATTTCTCTTCTCTGCGCGGATTTTTGAACTATCTTGAAGAGCAGAAATTGCTGGATTTTTCGCCGGAAAATTTATTTACCGGTCCGCGTTTGGAAAAATATTTGCCGCAGTGTTTGAGCATAGATGAAGTTTCAAAAGTTTTTGAAAATATATCCGTAAACGATAAATTCGGGATGCGTGATGTGGCTTTGCTAGAACTTTTGTACAGTGCGGGGCTTAGAATCAGCGAGGCGGTTTCTTTAAAACTGGAACATGTACAGTTGGATAACGGCTGGCTCATTCCTGTAGGCAAAGGCAATAAACAGCGGTTGGTTCCGATTGCAAGCAAGGCGAAGGAAAATTTGGAGATATGGATTAAGGAGTGGCGGCGAAAATTAAAACCCAAAACGGATACCGTGATTCTCAACTTTCACGGCAAAAAACTGAGCAGGGTAGGGGCGTGGAAAATCATTCAGGCTCGCACCGCTTTTTTGGGAAAAAATTCAATAAGCCCGCATTCATTCAGGCATTCCTTTGCTACCCATTGTTTAGCGGGCGGAATGGATTTGCGAATATTACAGGAACTTCTCGGGCACGCAAATTTATCTACCACTCAAATTTATACGCATTTGGATAACTCTTATTTAAAAAGCGAACATCATCATTTTCATCCTAGAGAAAGGCTAATAACCGGCAAAAATTCCGATTTGCAATAATTCTCAATTCTCAACTTTTTTCAATTTCACCACAAAAAAATTATCCACATCCGGTAAGTCGGTAAATATAAATTCTTCCTGTATAAAATTCGGATTGCTAGCCAAAAATTTTTCTATCACCTCGCTTGTCTCTTCTTTTTCCTGGCTGCAAACAGAATAAACCAAAACTCCGTCTTTTTTAACAGAAACAGATGTCCCCTGCAAAATAGTCAGTTGTTTCTCAGCAAGTTCCAAAATTTTCTCTTTTGAAAAACTCTGCAATGCCTCTGGTTTTCTTAAAATAACACCCATATTTGAACACGGAGCGTCTATTATCGCTATGTCAAAGCAGGAGAAAAAAGGCGGGTTTTGCGCATTTGCAAGGGCTACGCATACATTATTCAATCTAAGCCTTTTTTGCAAATCGAATAATTTTACAATCCGTTTTTCGCTATTATCCGTGCTCGCAAAAAACGCCCCGGGATTTTCTTCTGCAAGCATTGCGGTTTTACCGCCAGGAGCGGCACAAGCATCCCAAATTTTGTAACCGGATTTTATTTCAAGCATTTTTGCCACAAAAAAAGAAGCCGGATTTTGAAAGGAGTAAAAACCCTTTTCAAATAACGGGTTTTTCAGCATCTCGCTTGCATTCGGAATCAGAATGAATTTATTGAAAAGAGTTTTGGGTTTATTCAAATTCAGCATTCCTGCAAGTTCCTCGACATTTGTTTTTTGTGGATTTACCCTTATCCATTGCGGCGGCACGGCATTGCTTTCAATTTTCGCAAAATTTTTCCGCAGGGCATTTCTCAAAACTCCATTCACAAATTTCACCCCGCGCTCGTCCAAACTCTGCCGTGCCAGTTCTGCGGCGGAATTAACAACGGCATAAGGAGGAATGCGTGTGCATAGCAACTGATAGAGAGATATTTCCAAAATTGTTCTGCAAGGTTCTTCCGGCAATTCGCGCATCAGGTTTTTCAAATTTTTATCCAGTTCGTTCAAAGCCCTGCAAGTTCCCAAAGCGATTTTGTAAGCCAGTGCCCTATCATTTTGCGGCAAATTTTCGCATATCTTTTGCAGATTGTTTTGCACAAAACCCTGCCCGTTTTTCCAGTTCAAAAGAGCATGGAAGGCAACAAGCCGCGGCGCAAGGCCGGTTTTGGATTTTGAAGTTTTCAATGGGGGGTAATGTAGAAAGAAAAACTTGAAAGCTTCTTTTCTTTTATTATATTACCACAATGTCCATCATTATAGTTGATTACGGCGCGGGTAATTTAACCTCTGTGTATAACGCTTTGGAATACCTGAACATAAAGAGCGAGATTTCAAATGAACCTGAAAAAATAGAAAATGCCGGCAAAATCATATTTCCGGGTGTTGGCGCGGCAAAGACCGCAATGGAAAATTTGAACAAGACCGGTATAGGAGAGGCTGTTAAAAATGCGGTTAAAAAGGGAGTCCCGGTTCTCGGCATTTGCATAGGCTGCCAAATCATTTTGGAGAGCAGCGAGGAAGACGGCGGGGTGCAGTGCCTTGGGCTTTTGGAGGGAAAAGCGGTAAAATTCAAAAACGAACCAAATTTGAAAATTCCTCATATCGGCTGGAATCAGGTTAATTTTGCAAAAGAACACCCGATTTTCAAAGGTATTTCGGAAGGTTCAAATTTTTATTTCGTGCATTCCTACCACCCGGCAATTCCTGCAACCGGGTTTGTCTATGGAACCACCACCTACGGCTCGCAAACTTTCCCCTCCGTTATAGGAAAGGATAGCCTCATAGCTACCCAGTTCCATCTGGAAAAGAGCGGCGATGTAGGTTTAAAAGTGCTCGGCAATTTCAGCAAAGTTTAACGATTACTTTTTCTCTGCAACCCTCATCCATCCCAGTTTCAGTTCCGAATGATTGCGCACAAAAGGCTCAGTTACCTTGACCGCTGTTCCGCCGGAATTTACGCAGCCTTCATAAGGCAAGTCAACCTTGGCTATTTTTAAAATATAAATGCCGTTGCCAAAACTGCGGCCGTCTGCATAGACGGGGTAGATATTCACATTGACTTTTACAAGACCATTTATTGTTGAAACATTCGATGCTCCGTAATTGGAATTTGTAGGCATCACGCAATCATCGCCGGGATTTATATTTCCCGCTCCAGAACCTTCCGCATAGTTTGGCCCCTGCACGACGCTGCGAAATTCCTTTTCATTAACGGTTTCGCGGTATTGGGTTATAAAATCGCCGAACTGGTCATATACGGTAACTGCAATTTGAAAAGGCTGCTTGGCCGATAAACTGAAATTCAGGCAATTAATGCGCGGTTTATTCCTGTCGTTTTTGTCTGAAGTGCAGCGGGTTGGAGCGACCTGAATTTTGCCGCCGACCGAACTCTCGCCCGGGAAACCGTTTTTAACAAAAACATAACCGCCATGTTCTGCCTGTACCGTAGGGTCTGTTATTCCAAAAAGCCCGTTTTCATTTAAGCTCGCTGGCGGCAAACCGAAGAGTCTTTGCGCAGAACCGTTTTTAATCCATTCCGAGTACGGCATTCCGTTTACATCGCCCGTTGGGTTTGGGTAAGCGGTTAAAATCAATTCTCCGGTTCTGTTAGGAGGAATGGATTTTCCCTTTGGCCCCCAACCGTAAATACCTCTGCCGTCCGGCAGGGAGCCTACAAAACCGCCCTGTTCTGCGGAGAACCATTCTTCGATTTTAAACGGAGGTTTAATAGGGTTATCATCGCCGGGGATTGGTACGAATATCAAATCTGGAGATACAGCAAAAACGCCCGAAGCAAGCACGGCAAGCGCAAAGGCAGAAATAGAAGTTCTTTTTTTCAACATGGCAATTCCAATAGTTTTTGTGTACATAAGTAAATTTAATTATTTTTTGGAGTTTTTGTCAAATTTTATGTAAAAATTCGCAATATTTGCATTTTTATGTGATTATCGCAGGGAAATTTTGTAATCTAAGTGCCACACCCTCATCACCGCCGAGAGCTTCTCCGCATCCGGCAAATAATAACCGCCTATATCAACAGAGTGCCCCTGAACGCTTGCCAACTCCGCAACTATTTTCTGCTCGTTTTCGCTCAAATATTTTGCAACAGGCTCAAATTTGGCTTTCAATTCCAAATCTTCGTTTTGCCTTGCGAGTTCCGCCGCCCAGTAGAGAGCCAAATAAAAATGCGAACCCCTGTTGTCCAGTTCGCCGAGTTTGCGGGCGGGAACACGGTTGTATTCCAAAATGCTTCCGTTTGCGAGGTCCAGGGCTTTTCCCAAAACTTCCGCTTTTTTGTTCTTCGTTTGCCTTGAATAAAAATTCAAAGACTCCGCAAGGGCAAAATATTCCCCAAGCGAATCCCAGCGCAGATAATTTTCCTTCAGCAACTGCTCAACCTGCTTGGGCGCAGAACCGCCCGCGCCAGTTTCAAAAATTCCGCCGCCGGACAAAAGCGGAACAATGGAGAGCATCTTCGCAGATGTTCCGAGTTCCAAAATCGGGAACAAGTCCGTTAAATAATCCCTCAAAACATTGCCGGTTGCGGAAATTGTATCCAAGCCCTCTTTTGCCCTTTGCATGGAAAACAAAGTCGCTTCAACAGGGCTTTTTACGTTTATATCCAAGCCGCTCAAATCTGCCTTTGAGAGTTCGTCCTTAACTTTTTTTTCTATTTCCCTGTCGTGGGCACGGTTTGAATCCAGCCAAAAAACAACGGGGCTTTGGGTTATCCTTGCCCTTTCCAACGCCAAATGAACCCAGTTGCGAATGGGGATGTCTTTTGTTTGGCACATTCTGAAAATATCGCCTTCCTCAACCTCCTGTTTTAGCAAAACCCGGTTGCTTTCATCGACCGCCTGCATAATTCCCTTTTCCTTTGCGATAAAGGTTTTGTCGTGGCTGCCGTATTCCTCCGCCGACTGTGCCATCAAACCCACATTTGGAACGCTGCCCATTGTTGCGGGGTTAAAGGCACCGTTCTTTTTGCAAAAATCTATGGCAGCGGCGTAAACACCTGCGTAAGAGCGGTCTGGAATAATGGCAAGCTCGTTTTGCGAGGCACGGCGAATGAGGGAGGGCATTGAGGCATCTACAATTATATCGCTTGGGCTGTTAAAATCCATCGCCAGCTTTGGAGCGTTTTTCAGCACATTTTGAATTTCATTTTCAATATCCTTTTCTTTCGGGGTGCCGGCAATTTTTTTTCGCAAATCCTGAATGCCGTTGTTCGGGTCTATGCCGAGTTCCGCAAATTCATTTGAGAATTTATTGAAAAGGGGCTTGAAAAGCGTTTTGAACGCAACCCCGAACAT
>Ga0182466_16268_pt1 | contig 22179 bp, 16 predicted proteins | sample TergutMp193P3_FD_120795 | JGI IMG/M metagenome (GOLD analysis project Ga0182466, IMG submission 120795) | reverse complement strand
GTCTGTTGGCGGGTCATTGGAGGCAATGTCCGTTTGCGTATCCCAATACGGAGAACCTACCAGAATTAAATTGTTGAAACCGGCATCGCGTATCGCTTTTATAACCGCATTGGAATATGTTTTTACCTGTGCCCAAGAAACAGTATCCGGCGGCTCATTGTAAATTTCAAAAAGAACGTGGGGGTCATTTCCGTATTTCCCGGCAAGTTCCGGGTCTGTAAAAAATTCTATCGCAAGGTCTGTTTGCAAATGCCCGTAGTGCGAATGCCAGTCAATAATCACATAAACATCTTTTGCTATTGCGGCATCGGCCACCGTTTTTACTCTTTCCCAATTTTCCTGCGGGAGGTCGTCATAGCCGGTATCAAAATCTCCCGGAACGCTCAAACCGAGCGGAACCCTTATTATTTGGGCTTTCCAGCCTTCAACCAAGGCTTCTACCGTTTCTTCGCGGAAAAATTTATCGCTGCCCCATCCTTCAACGCTCCACTGCATGCTCGGGCCTTTTACCTGCACAGGCAGCCCGTTTGAGTTTTCAGCAACGATTTTATTGCCATTTGCCAAAAGCCTTCCGTTTTGGCTCACAATCCCGGAAAAGGAAAAAATGGAAAGTAACAGAACAGCGAGTAAAATTTTCATAAAAACCCTCCTCTATGAGGATAATGTAGAAAATTTTCCTAGCAGCTATACAGTTATTGGGAGAAATGACATATATTCCGCTCGGAAGATAAAAAAAACCTGCCTGCAAAAATCTATATTACACAACCTTATGAAAAATATTATTTTGCCTTTTTTGTTGATATCTGCCGCCTTTGCCGCTAAAGATACTCTTTCATTTGTAGCCGTCGGCGATATTATGATGGGTTTGAACTATCCGGGCAGCGAACCTTCCCTCCCGCCGCAAGATGGAAAACTTACATTTGAAAGCGTACAGGATATTCTGCGAAACGCAGACATAACGGTAGGCAATTTGGAAGGCGTTTTGCTTGATTCCGGAGGTAGCGTTAAACAATGCTCAAATCCCAAGGTTTGCTACGCCTTTAGAATGCCGGAAAGATACGTAAATCTTTTGGTCAATGCAGGCTTTGACCTTTTGAGCGTGGCGAATAACCATTCCGGGGATTTTGGCGACGCTGGGCGCAAAAGCACTCAAAAAGCTCTCAAAGAAGCGGGGCTGGGTTTTGCCGGTTTTGAAGAAACTGCGGAAACATATATTTTGGAAAAAGATGGAATTCGCTATGGGTTTGCTGCCTTTGCCCCGAATAACGGAACGGTGCGTTTTCACGATACGGCAAAGGCAAAACGCCTGATTTCGGAATTGAGAAAAAAATCCGATATAGTGATAGTGAGCATGCATATAGGAGCCGAGGGTGCCGGTCATACGCGCATAACGCGCAAAACGGAAATGTTTATCGGGGAAAACCGGGGCAACCCTTATGAGTTTGCCCGTTTAGCCATAGACAGCGGTGCGGATATGGTGTTGGGGCACGGCCCGCATGTTCCCAGAGCCATTGACCTTTACAAAGGGAAATTCATCGCTTACAGTTTAGGGAATTTTGCCACAAATACGAGCGTAAATATTTCTGGAGTGAGCGGATATGCTCCGATAATAAAGATAAAAACGGACAGCAAAGGCAATTTTATAGAAGGCGAAATATTTTCTGCGATTCAAACCGGAGAAAACGGAGCACGCCGCCCTATTCTGGATTCAACCGGTGCCTGCATAAAAAAAATTAAGGAACTGACGGAAGCGGATATTCAGGAAGCCAAACTTTTTATAGACAAAAACGGGAAAATTGGCCTGAAAAAGGAGGAACAAAAACCTTGACAACATGGAAAAAATTTTCTATATTTAAAAGCCCAGTTTATAAACGGAGTATCTAATGCCCTGCGGAAAAAAGAGAAAAAAGAGAAAGATTGCGACACATAAGCGTAAAAAACGGCGTCGTCGCGATCGTCACAAAAAGAAACTTCGTTAGTACGGGCCTTTATGCCTCAGGTTGTGATTATCGCTACCGGAAATTCCGGCAAGGTAAATGAATTTTGCGCTATCCTTAAAGGTAGCGCATTTTCCATTTTTGCGTCAAGAGAAATAGGATTTTCTGAAAAAATTGAAGAAAGCGCCCAAACTTTTAAGGGCAATGCCGAGATAAAGGCAAAAGCCGTTTACGATTATGTTTTTTCCAAGAACAATAGGGATTGCTGGGTTATAGCAGATGATTCCGGGCTGGAGGTAGAGGCTCTGGGCGGCAGGCCCGGCGTTTTTTCTGCCCGTTATGCAGGTGAAAACGCTACCGGCATAGAACGCTACACAAAATTGCTCAAGGAGATGGAAGGTAAAACCGACAGAAAAGCAAGGTTCGTTTGCAGCCTTTGTCTTATAAGGCCGGGACGTTCTCCGGAATTCTTTGAGGGAGAGTGCAGGGGCAATATTTTAACTGAACCCAGAGGCAACGGCGGCTTTGGTTACGACCCCGTTTTTTTGCCCGAAGGTTATACCAAGGGTTTTGGCGAAATGGATGAAGATGAAAAAAATACCTTGAGCCACAGGGGCAGGGCTATAAAAAACATGCTTATGAAACTGGAGGCGGTTTAACATGAAAGAAATTTCTTGGAACAATGTTATATGGCTGGCGATAAAAGACCTTAAAAACCTGTTTGAGCGGTACGATTACAGATATTCAAATATAGATGAGATTTTTTTTGCTTGCGAAAAAGAGCTTTACGCATTGAGTGCCCCGGAGAGAGAAACCGATCTCAGACTTTTTGCGCTCGCGCTTTATTGCTATAAAACTTATAGCTGCATATTTTTAAAAACTGCGGTGTATCCACGTTATGCGGAAATTTTGAATTTTTTCCATTTTAAGAATACGGCAAAAATGCTGATTAGGGAGAATAACTACGCCTTGGTGGTTTTTTGGGTTATTTTCAGGCTGTCTTTTGAAAATTTCATACCGCAAAACAGTTATTCGCTGCTGGAAAAAGAGATGAGAGATAAATCTTTGGAGCTAGGAACGAATTTTGTATATTAACCCTAACATTATAGGAAATCAACTATGATTTTTGCTTTTATTTGTGACACTCACTTCCAAAAGAGAGTATCCGGCGCTTTGGTTAATGGAGAAATTCCGAACCATAAAATTGTCACCTTAACAACAGACAAATTTTTGGAAACCGGTAAGTTGCCCGAAGGAATTTCCGGCGTTATAGTTGAGCGAGGAACTTGGCAAAAGAATTTTAGCCTGTTTCGTTATTTCGGTTTGCTGCCGCTTTTGGAAAAGCAGAATATAGCTTTTGTCGCAAACTCTGCCGAAGTTGAGTTTAAAGGCCGCTTAGCCATGAAAAACAGGGAATTTATTATTTCGAACAACATCAATGCAGAAGATGCCTCTGCTCAACTCGGAAGTTTTCTCGAACTGCCGCCGCCTACATTTACACACCCTAAATCGAAAACCATCGCTTAGATTTCCGTTGAGAGTTAAGTGAAGAAATCCACGCTTGAGACTATTTTAAACGAATCAAGTTTTTTTGGATTGCGGGATTTTGAAAGTGCAAATTCACTGGCTCGTGTTTTGCCTGAATTGTCAGGCGATAAAAAAGGGCTTTTGATAGAATTGAAAAATAACGCGCTTTTTGAGCGAAACGCTTTTAGCGATATTTCCGTTATCCCGGATTTTAACGAAAAAACCGGATGGAAAATAATTCGAAGCGAATCCGGCTTTAAATACCCTGAAGAAGGTGAAAAATGGATTGATTGCTACGCGAATATAAGCTCCCTAAAAAGAAAATTCAAAAGAGTTGCAATGTTTCTCCCGCAAGAAGAAAACAAATACACGGCAAATATTGAAAAATCCTGCATCGCAGTTTTTAGCGAAAATAATTTACAGGATATAGTAATTGATGATTTGCTCAGGCTGAAAATCGCAGAGATGAATATTCCAAAAACACCTTTGTTTTTATCAGCGAAATATGCGTGGATTCTCACTTTGTTATTGTGCGCTTTACCGTTTTTTATACCGAGCAGGCCTGATGAGCAGCCTAGCAATTTGCGGAACATGGCAGGCGATATTCAAAAATATTCCGATAAAGGCGATATAGTTTATGTTTTTAAAGACGGGGAGTCTTTAACGCAAATAGCGCGGTTTGCAATAGGAAAATACAATTCCCTTGTAAGCACGGAAAGCATGGTTAAGGAATATTTGAAAGACAACGGTTTATCCCTTGAAGGCAAAATTAATCCCGGCGATACTTTGCGATTAAAACTCCCTGTGTTCAGTAATCCGCACCATAACTCCATGCAATCCGCATGGAGTTTTTTCACGGGATTGCTAAACGATAGTATAGCCTACATAACCGACCTTTACAATGTAAAGGAAACATCCGGCAGAAGAAGGCACGACGGCATTGATATAGGCGCACGTAGAGGAACGAGAATTCTGGCTCCCTTTAGCGGCACTGCCTGGACCATGGAAAGCGAGCGCGGCGGGCTTATGCTCGCCATTGCCAGAGAAAAGGATATTTTGATTTTCATGCACTGCGACCAGAGATTTTATTTGAACAAACAGTCTGTTATAGAAGGTGACCCGATAGCTTCGGTAGGAACTAGCGGGCATACAACCGGGCCGCACGTGCATTTGGTGGCGGGGAAAATAACACCGGACGGAGAGCGGAGTTTTGGCTCTATAAGATACAAGCTTTTAGACCCGTTTGAATGGTATAGCGAAACCTTTTAAAAATAATATTCCCAGTTTATCAGCAATGGAAAAAATGGAAACTGGTAAATTTTATTTTCTTCCGGCGGATTTCTGCGGGTATTATAGGAGGTAAGAAACAGGTTGTCATGGTCGGTCAGATTTAAAATGGTAAAGCCGAAATTCCATTTGTCTTTTTTACCCCAGTCGATTACTTTTGCATCCAAGCGAAAGTAAGGGGTTTGCATGATTGCGTTGCGGTTGCCGAGCGGAGATATGACTTGATAACCCGGAAATTGCCTGTCAATTCCGTATACCGCAAGATGCCCCAAATACGGAGTGTAAGGCATTCCGCTCGCCCATTTCAACTGGAGGGAGGTGCGCAGAAAATAATTCTCCTCAAACCAGTTAAAGGATAAGTCGCTTTTAAGCGCAAAGGGCTGGTGCCAGCTTGGAAAATAGGCATTGTTTGGCCCATCTTTGAAAACTGAAATTCCCTGATTGAAATTTACGCTGCCGCTCACAAATCCCTCAGGTTTTTGCAAAGATATTTCGTAGCCAAAGGAATAACCCTCGCCGGTCATAATCAAATCTCCGAGAGATTCAGCTTTTTCGGAAGTTTCTTCATCCATGCCGGATTGATTATATACCGTTAAGTTGTTCTGCGTTTTGTAGTAGGCTTCTACGTTGAAATTGAACATTCCCAGAATATTGGAGATGGAATAGCCGAGCGCGGAGAGTATTGAGCTTGATGGTTTTATTTTGCCGTTTATCGCCGTTTTGCGCGCCGGGTAGTAAAATTCGTTTAATGCCTCCTGGTCGGAGAACATAAGGCTGTTGAGGTACTGTAGATAATAACCGGTGTAAAATTCCAGTTTTTGATCCTCCGCAAATTCCCACGATGCGGCAAAACGCGGTTCAGCTCCTAAGTGTTCCGCAAGTGCCTGATAGTTGAGACGCAGACCGTATCGCAATTCCCAATCCTTGGGCCTCCATATATCCTGTGCATAGAGAATGTGGTGGAATACCTCCGGTTTATCGCTAAAATTTTGCCCTGTCATTTGTAGATCCTGCACAAAGGAAATTTTGGAAAATTCCAAATCATAGCCCAGCGTAAAAGTGTGTTCATCAATCCCGGAATATGAAAAAGCCTGGCGGCTTGCCATAGTGGAAACACCGTTTTGCATCCCCAGCAAATCTTCTATTTCAAAAATCTGATTGAACTGGCTGTAAGAAAAACCGCTGTTCCATTTCCATTTATCATTTATTGCCCATTGAAAATTCAATGGGATAACTGTGTTTCCCCATTCCACAAAAAGAGGAGAAAAATTTAATACATCAAACCCGGTATATATGGCAATATGCAGGCTTTTATCGTCGCTCAATTCATAATCAAAAGCACCTTGAATATCCGTAAATTTGTAATCCACGGTAAAATCGGTTGCTCCCGCGGCATTCAAAGCGTCCAGGATTTGCTTTATATAAGTGCTGCGCGCAGCCAGAATCCACCTCGCATTTCCCTTATGCCCTTCGGTGTGGGCTTGCGCGGCAAAGGTACTGATTTTTATGGAATTTTTGCTGAACCATTCATCCAAAGTATCACTGCCGCCTTTTCTGCTGTTTACGGCGGCAACGGAACTGAGGCGGTTTCCGTATTCGGCAGGGAAACCGCTTTTGTAGAATTTAACATCATCCACTGCTTCAACTAGAAAAGTTGAGAAAAGCCCAAAAAAATGCGTTGGGGAATAGACTATTCCGTTATCCAGCAAAAACAGATTCTGGTCGCTGGCTCCGCCCCGCACATATATCTTTGTGCTGAAATCCGAACTGGCAACCACTCCCGGCAAAGCTTGAATGCTGCGTATAACATCCGCCTCGGCAAGCCCGGGCATTCGTTTTATATTCTTTGCGCTTACAACGGATTCGCCGAGTTTGCGCTTAGGCTTTTTGCGGAGCTGCACCACCACTTTCCGCAACTCCGTAACTCGTTCAGTTGCCGTGTTCTGCGGCATCAAGTCAGCGGCCGGTTCTTCACTTTCCGCTCTCAACTCTCCACTCTCCACTTTAGTACTTCCGTCATCAAACCAGGTGACATTTTCCTTACCCTGTATTTCAGCGAAAAAAATGGAATCTTGCCCTAGGTATTTTAATTCGTAGCATTTTTCCCGTTGGGAGTTGGGAGTTGAGAGTTGAGAATTTACGCAGATATTCCAGATTGTGTCTTTTGGCAGTTCAAGTTTGAATTGTTCGCCGAAACGGGCGGTGATGGCTGTGCCGGTTTCTATTACTTCAACACGTAAAGAATCCCCGTCTGCAAAGTCAGGGTCGGTGACAATGCCGAAGAAAATGAGTAAAAAAGGAATCACTCCAGAATTTATTCCTTATCGTATGTGGAAATTGGGCCTACGGTCACAGTGTTGTAGCCGCCGTCCACAAACATGATTTCAGAAGTTACTCCGCAGGAAAGACCGCTCAGAAGGAAGTATGCCGCGCCGCCAACATGTTCAATGGTGGTGTTTTCGCGGAGAGGAGCGATTTTGCGGTGGATTTTCAGCAGGTCGGTAAAGTCGCTGATGCCACGGGCCGCAAGGGTATTCACCGGGCCTGCGCTAATCGCATTGACTCTTATCCCTTCTGGGCCAAGGTCATAAGCGAGGTAGCGAACTATGGATTCCAAAGCCGCTTTTGCAACGCCCATGATATTATAGTTTTGAACGACTTTTTCGCCACCCAAATATGTCAAAGCCAAAACCGAGCTGCCTTTAACCATCGCCGGCTTAAAAGCGCGGGTAAGGGAAACAAGGGAATACGCCGAAATGTCCATCGCCTGCAAAAATACATCTTTGGGAGTTGGCAAAAACTGGCCTTCCAAATAGGTTTTGTCGGCAAAGCCAACGGCGTGAACCAAAAAATCGCACTGACCGACTTCGGCTTTATACAGCCCGGCAACTTTCAAAACATTCTCTTCGCTGGAAACATCGCAGTCATAGAGTTTGCTCCCCGGATAATCCTGAAGAAGTTTGTCCAAATTGCGCTTCAAACGCTCGCCATTATAGCTGAATGCTACTTCTGCGCCATCGTCAATTAGCTTTTTGGCTATGCCCCAAGCTATGGAACGGTCGTTGGCAACGCCAAAGATAATGCCTTTTTTTCCTTTCATCAACATGGCAAACTCCTATACAATAAGTAAAAATAAAAAATTTTTTGATATAAAACAGTATTTTTGTGAGGAATCCCCCAAAAATGAGGTTAAAGAGCATAAAACGGGGATAAACGACCGCTATTCATATTAAATGTATAATTCTGGCTATTCTGCCCCAGCGAATATCTGTAGGCAAATAAATCCAGGTCCAGGGTTTTAGCAATTCAACCTTCGATTCCCTGTCCAGGCTAAAGTATATTATAAATGCCTTGGCTTTTATGTTTCTGTTGCTCACAAACCCCCAGTAACGGCTGTCCAGCGAATTGTCCCGATTGTCGCCCATCATAAAGTAAACTTTGTCTTTGATTGTGTATTCGGAAATAGGTTTGCCGTTTACCAGAATTTGCCATTTGAGTTTTAGGGAATCTGCGTGAGCGGCGACATTTGCTTCCAAGTCTTCCAGTTGAGAGCCGTCAAAGGCATCATAGCTCACCAGACGGCTGCCAAAGAGACTTTTTTGCGGCATATTTGGGTTGTTGTAACGTGCCAAAAATCCGGTACGGGCGAATTTGCGAAAATAATTCAGGCTAATCTTTCCGCTTACGGTATCGCCCATTCTTAAATTTTGCGAGAATTTATTTTGGCTGAAAATATTGTTGACTAGCAGCCATTTGTGGTTTTCTATGGGAATTCGAAAATCCTCAAAAATATAATCTTCTAGTTCCTGCCCGTTTTTGGTAAGGGAAATATCGAATTCCACAAGGCTATCCGGCATTTCCTGAATCATAAGGGCACGAATCCACCATAAATCATGCGTGGAAATGGTGTCAAAACCTATCGTTTCTCCGGATTTCGGCACTTTTATCTCTTTTAAATGGTCGCGAGGCGAATTTCCTCTGAATTTTTCCGTGTATTTTCCCTGCCCTTTTAAGGGGCGTTCCACGCCGTCCAAAAATAATTTGCCGTCTTTAACCGAAACCCTTTGCCCGCTTTTCGCTACGCATCTTTTTATATAGTCCTTTGGCCCGTCTGCGTAGTGAATGAGTTTGGGATTTCCGGCGGGGGCTTCATTATCCCAAAAAAAGTTTCCGAACATAAGGGCATTTGCGATGTGCGTGTAGCGTTTGGTATCGTAGTCTGGGTATTCGGGTTCTCCCGGATAGCGGAAAATCACAATTTCACCGGTGTCCGGTTCGGAAATAGGAATTTTATTGTTTGAAAAGGGAATGGGAATTCCATAAATGAATTTTAATCCCAAAAGAAAATCGCCCTCGTAAAGGGAGTTTTCCATTGAGCCGCTCGGAATTTTGAAAGCTTGTATTGCAAAGGCTATCACCACAAGGGCTGCGGATATGGGAATGACGAATTCCCGTATAAAGGCTTTCAGGAGTTTCATTGAGGGGGTAATATAGTAACAAATATCACTCTAGAAACCTGAGCATTCTGCTTTTTTCACTGATTTCCGGCAGGGAATCTATTTTCGCAAGGGCGGCGTGAACGGAACTTTCTTTTGCTTTTTCCGTTGTCACAACTATGTCTACCTTCTCCTTGTTTTTGATATTTTTTTGCAGAATGGATTCTATTGAAATTTGATTTTCACCTAAAATTCCCGTGATTTTTGCCAAAACTCCATAATTATCCTTTGTCACAAAGCGAAAATAATAACGCGCAGAAGTTTCGCCTATGTCAACCAGTTCTGCGGAATTTTCCTTTTGAAACCAACCCATGTGCAAAGGCTCTCTGCATCCGGATTCCGTTGAACGAGCTAGAGATACAAGGTCTGCCACCACCGCGCTCGCTGTTGGCAGTTTGCCCGCTCCGGCTCCGGTTTGAAGCGTTGGGCCCAAATTGTCGCACTGTAAATACACTGCGTTCAATACATACTTAACGCTTGCGAGCAAATGGTCACTCGGAACAATGCAGGGGTGAACCCTTGCGTCCACTTTGCCGCCTACTCTGTTATACAGGCCTAAAAGCCGAACAACTCCGCCGAGTTCCTGCACAAATCGAATGTCTTGTGCCGCAATGTTACGGATTCCTGTTGTGTGAATTTTTTCAAAATCCACAAATCTGCCGCTGCAAAGGCTTGCCAGAATAGCGGTTTTATGTGCGGAGTCTATGCCGTCTATGTCAAAAGAAGGGTCTGTTTCCGCAAAGCCGAGTTTTTGAGCGTCTTTTAAAATATCTTCAAAAGAAAGCCCTTCAAACGCCATTCTTGTTAAAATATAATTGCAGGTTCCGTTGATTATGCAGCACAGGGATTCCACATTACTGCCGATTAAACTTTCCTGCAAGCTGCGAATAATCGGGATTCCGCCGCCAACCGCCGCTTCAAAAAGAACGTGGCTTTTTTTTCGCTCGGCGAGCGGGAAAATTTCACTGCCGTGCTTTGCCAAAAGCGCTTTGTTTGCCGTTACAACGTGTTTTCCGTTTTCAAGGGCTTTTGCAATCCATTTAAATGGCAAATCATAACCGCCGGCAAGTTCACATATAACCGATATGGAATCGTCTTCCAAAACAGCGGAAGCATCCGTAAAGCCTTTGTAGCCTCTTGCCTTGAAAGGGACAAGTTCTTCTTCTGTTTTTGCCACAACACCGGCAATTTCCAAAAGAATGCCGAACTTTGCATGAAGTTCGTTTCTCTTTTGCTCTATAACTTCCACAACCCCGCTGCCAACGGTGCCAACTCCGATTATACCTATCCGCATTATGAACCTCCGGGTTAATGTAGAAATTTTCTATATTCTGCGCAATGTCCACTCATACTCCATTGCCACCCGGTTTTAAACTGCCTCCGCTTACCGATGGAATGGAGGAATTTTTTGTAAATATGGGGCCGCAGCATCCCAGCACCCACGGTGCGTTGCGTCTGATTCTGCGTTTGGACGGAGAAACTATAGTCGAGCTTGTTCCGCACTTTGGCTACATTCACAGAGGGCTTGAAAAACAGGCCGAAGGCGAAACCTATATACAATACATTCACTTAACGGACAGGCAGGACTACCTTACTGCGCTCCAAAACAACCACTGCGTTTGCATGGCAATAGAAAAAGCCATGGAAATAGGCGTCCCGGAACGCGGCGAATATATCAGGGTTATGCTCCTTGAGCTTAACCGCATAGCTTCACACCTGATTTTTTACGCCTGCTTTGGCGGCGATTTGGGTGGGCAAACCGCGCTCTTATACGGATTTAAGGAACGTGAAATGATTCACGACATCTTTGAAGAGGTGTGCGGGCAGCGGCTAACCATGAATTTTTTCAGGCCGGGCGGCTCCGTTAAGGACGTTCCCGATACCTTTATCCCAAGGGTCAAGGCTTTTTTGGAACATTTAAAACCCACCATGCAGGATTACGAAACCCTTCTGTCCAAAAACATAATTGTCCTGTTCCGTTCGCAAGGCATAGGAGTTCTTTCAAAAGAAAGGGCTATCGCGCTCGGCTGTTCCGGCCCTGTTCTAAGAGCAAGCGGTGTCAATTACGATGTTCGTAAAAACGATACGTATTCAATTTACAGTTCTTTGGACTTTGATGTTCCGGTAGAAACCAAAGGCGATTGCTATGCCCGCTATATCGTTAGAATACAGGAAATCCACGAATCCATGAAAATTCTGGAGCAGTGCATAGCCAAATTTTCGAGTGGGCCGTACCGTTCTGCGCCAAAACCCATCTACAAACTCCCGCAGGGCAGGTACTACTTTCAAACAGAAACCGCAAAAGGCATTTACGGAACCTATATAGTGGCGGAAAAAGGAGATAAACCCCATCGCATTCACACTCGCAGCCCGAGTTTTGCAAACCTGCTCTCCCTGAACGAAATGAGCAAAGGGCATAAAATTTCCGATTTGGTAACAATAATGGCCACGCTTGACCCAGTTATACCGGAGATAGACAGGTAAACTATGCCTGACAGTGAAATCTACTGGAATTCAGACCGCAAAATGCGTTTTCTGTTTGTCGCTTCTTTTTTTGCGGTATTTTTTGCGCTGCTTTACTATTTATCCGATGTTCTCACTCCATTCGTCATAGCATTCTTGCTCGCATATATTTTAAACCCTCTTGTGAATCTTCTGCAAAAAAAAGTGAAGCATAGATGGCTGGCATCTATCTTGGTGCTTTTTGTGCTTGCTGTAATTTTAGTCGGGGCCGGTTTTATATTTATCCCTATGATGATCGACCAGGGGATGCATTTGGGGCGTTTATTGCAAAAATACGCAAACGACAGCGCATGGAAAGAAACGCTTATGATGTATTTGCCAAAGGGCATTTGGGAAAAAATACAGCAAATATGGGAAGAAAAGGATTTTTTGCTCATTTTGAACAAACTTCAAAATTTTGACTTAATGAAAATAGCGCAAAACATTCTCGGAAAAATTGTTCCTGGAGCGGTCGGCGTATTTTCCGGGGTCGGAAGGGTATTCGCATGGCTTTTTGGTTTTTTTATGATAGTCCTGTGCCTCATATTCATGCTGCTCGACTTTGAAAACATCAGGAAAAAATTAGCCGTGCAGATTCCAAAAGAGCATTCCGAAAAAATTTTGAATTTTTTCCGTTCCTTTGATGACATAATGAGCAGATATTTCAGAGCGCAAACAGCCGTGGCGTTGATAGTCGGCGTTCTTTTCTCAATTTCATTTACCATAATGGGGCTGCCTATGGGGTTGCCTTTCGGACTTTTTATAGGTGCGCTCAATATGGTGCCTTATTTGCAAATTGCCAGCATTCCCATTGCTGTATTTTTCGGGATAATTTATTCGCTGGAAACGGGCATTCCTTTTTGGCAGGTCATTTTGATAATAACTGCTATTTACGTAGGAGTTCAGGTTTTGCAGGATATGGTGATAGTTCCGAAAATAATGGGAGGCACATTGGGGCTTTCACCTATTTTAATTCTAATGTCGCTTGCAATTTGGGGAGAATTGCTCGGATTTTTAGGACTTGTGCTGGCTATTCCGTTTACATGTGTAGCCATTGCCACTTACAAAAGTTTTCGCGGGAGTATTGACAAAGATGAGAAATTACGAACTTGAAACGGAACAAAGGGTTAAATTTATCCGCGGCGTTGTGGAATCCGCAGGTGCAAAGGGTATTGTTTACGGAAACAGCGGCGGCAAAGACTGTACGCTTGTGGGCATTCTTTGCAAAAAGGCGTGCGATGACACGGTTGGCATAATTATGCCCTGCGGCTCAAAACGGAATTATGAGATAGATAAAAGCGATGCCTTAGCCATAGCGCAGCAATTCGGTATAGCCACACGGCTCATAGATTTATCCGGTATTAAAAATGAGTTTATCGGTGTTGTTGGCGAAAAGACCCGGCTTACCGATTCTGCGCTTGCCAATATAGCTCCTCGGCTCCGAATGGCCACGCTCTATGCTGTTGCCGCAAGCGAAAACAGACTTGTAGCCGGAACCGGTAACCTAAGCGAAGGCTATATGGGTTATTTCACAAAATGGGGCGACGGTGCTTTTGATTTCAACCCGATTGCAGACCTTACGGTTACCGAGATTTACGAATTTCTGCGTTTCTTAAATGCGCCTGGCTTCATAATAACCAAAGCCCCGTCCGCAGGCCTTTTTGACGGCCAAACCGATGAAAGCGAAATGGGCATTAGCTATCGCAGCATAGATGAATTCTTGCTCAACGGCAACGCAAACGAACGAGACAGAGCCATAATAGAGAAATTTCACGGAGCGAGCGAACATAAACGTAAAATGCCCAAGGTTTTTGCTATTTGAGCCTCAGTTGCAGTAATAAACGTTTTGCTGTTACAACAAAAGAACTACTTGCGCAATTCCGGCAACAGCAAAACTGTGTCGGTTACACTTTAAACTTGCTAACCGTGCCTTTCAAATCACCCGCAATTTTGCTCAAATCCACGGCGGATTGATTTACCTGCCCGGCCCCCTGCGCGGATTCCTTTGCAACGGCACTCACATTGGCCATATTTTGGCTCACATTGACCGCACCCTTGGCCGCTTCGCCTGCATTCCTCGACACATCGTTTGCGCCCTTTGCAACCTCGCCTATAGCACTGGCAACTCGCTTGGAGCCGGCATTCGCCTGTGCTACATTATTTGCAATTTCGTTGCTCGCTTTGGTCTGCTGCTCAACATGGCCGGCTATAGCTTCCACGCTTTGGTTTATCTTGGCAATGATGTCGCTCACATCGTTAATCACCTGGACCGCATCGCCTGTGCCCTGCTGGATGCCCTCTATGCGGCGGGCTATGTCGTCTGCGCTTTGAGCGCTCTGGTTCGCAAGCTCCTTGATTTCGCCCGCTACAACCGCAAAGCCTTTGCCCGCCTCGCCTGCGCTTGCAGCCTCTATGGTTGCGTTAAGAGCGAGAAGGTTGGTTTTGTCCGCTATCTTTTTGATTACATCAGTCACCTGCCCGATTTCCTTTGCTGCAGCACCCAGCTTGCCCATAACACCGGTTGCGTCCTTGGATTTTTCCGTAGCCGCTACCGCAACCTTGCGGGCCTCGCCTGCATTGGCTGCTATCTGGTTGATGCTTGTGCTCATCTCCTCTATGGCGGTGGCGACCGTGTTCATGTTCGTGGACATTTGCTCGGCTGCGCCGGCTACCTCGTTTGCATTAACGCTTGCCTGCTCCGCGCCGCTTGCCATTGCGTTTATGTTTACCGCCATTTCCTCTGCCGTGCTTGCAACGGTATTGCTCTGGCTTACGGTTTCTTCCGCGCCGCTAGCGAGTTCCCTGCTCACTGCGGAAAGCTCCTCGCTTGCGCCGGCCAAGGTCTCGGAATTTGCGCGGAGATTTTTCAGAATGCCTTGCAGGTGTTCAAAGAATTGGTCAAGGGCTTTCGCCATTACTCCCAATTCATCTTTTTGATTTAGCCCGGAGCGGGCCGTCATGTTGCCTTTCTCGCCTTCCTTTACAGTGGCAACCACCTTTTTAAGGGGATTGGTAACGCTAAAAGTCATGTAAACACCTGTCAAAATTGAAGCTATGAAGAGAACTGCCAAAAGAGCTATGGAGATGTTTTGTGCTCTATCAACATAAGCATTATTTTCTTTGTTCATGCTTTGAGCATATCCGGTTTTTCCCTTGGTGAAAGCCGCGAGGTTTTCCTCAACAATATCGGAATACGCTCTCAAACTCACCAGCGTTTGCGGAAAGGTTTCTAAGACTAACTCTTTGTTGTTTATATTTTTCTTGACGTATTCGGCAAAGTCGGCTATTCCAGCTCCGTATTTTTTAGCATTTTCCATAAGCTTGTCCATCCGATCGAATTGAGCTTGGTCCAAAACGTCTTCTTTCTGCTGTTTGGCCATTTTCTCAATTGACTCGATCAGATCGGCTGAAGCTGCTTTCAGTTTATCCACTTCGGCAGCGTCTTTTGCGAATACTATATCCCTAACGTTGATGCGTACCCTTTGATTAGCCTTGACCAGGTCCGGCAAATCACCTAAAGGCTCAACGACTTTCACGTACATCTCGGTATCTTTTCTGTCCATCTCGCCCAAAGCGGATGTAAGATACAGGCCCACAGCCACAGCTACCGCTGCGATGAATATGTAACTGGCAATCAGTTTGATGCCAACTTTGATATTTTTCATAAAACCCTCCCAAGTTCTGAACGTGCAGAAGAAACAAGTCCCTTATGGACAGTGTACGTATCAAAGCGATACTTTTTCATAAAAACCCCTCCGGTTATTATATGACAATTGATATTTTTAGCAACAACACAATCTGTTGCTCATAATCAATGATAAATATAGAAAAATAAAAAAGGTTTGAATTACACCTTAAACTTGCTAACGGTGTCTTTCAAATCACCTGCAATTTTGCTCAAATCCGCAGCGGATAGATTTACCTGCCCGGCACCCTGTGCGGATTCCTTTGCAACTGCGCTTACGCTGGAAATATTTTGGCTTACATTGACCGCGCCTTTGGCCGCTTCTCCGGCATTCCTTGACACATCGTTTGCGCCCTTTGCAACCTCGGATATGGCACTGGCTACCCGCTTGGAGCCTGTATTCGCCTGGGCAACATTGTTTGCAATCTCGTTGCTCGCCTTGGTCTGCTGCTCAACGTGGCCGGCTATAGCTTCCACGCTTTGGTTGATTTTTACAATAATGTCGCTCACATCGTTAATCACCTGGACGGCATCGCCTGTGCCCTGCTGAATGCCCTCTATGCGGCGGGCTATGTCGTCTGCGCTTTGCGCGCTCTGGTTTGCGAGTTCCTTGATTTCACCCGCTACAACCGCAAAGCCTTTGCCCGCCTCGCCTGCACTGGCGGCTTCAATGGTTGCGTTAAGGGCTAACAGGTTGGTTTTGTCCGCTATATTTTTTATAACATTTGTAACCTGGCCTATTTCCTTTGCCGCAGCACCCAGCTTGTTCATTACGCCGGTTGCGTTTTGGGATTTTTCCGTAGCCGCTTCTGCAACCTTGCGGGCCTCGCCTGCATTGGAGGCTATCTGGCTGATGCTTGCGCTCATCTCATCTATGGCGGCGGCTATGGTGTTCATATTGGTGCTCATTTGCTCGGCTGCGCCGGCTACTTCATTCGCGTTCACGCTGGCTTGCTCCGCGCCGCTGGCCATTGCGTTTATGTTCACAGACATTTCCTCTGCCGTGCTTGCAACGGTATTGCTCTGGCTAACGGTTTCTTCCGAGCCGCTTGCGAGTTGCCTGCTCACCGAAGAAAGCTCTTCGCTTGCGCCGGCCAAGGTCTCGGAATTTGCGCGGATATTTCTCAAAATACCTTGCAGGTATTCAAAGAAGTGGTCAAGTGTTTTTGCCATCGCTCCCAGCTCATCCTTTTGGTCTAGCCCGGAGCGGGCCGTCATGTTGCCTTTCTCGCCTTCTTCCACGGCGGCAACCACTTTTTTAAGGGGATTGGTCACGCCAAAAGTCATGTAAATGCCTATAGCAATGGAAACTATGGCGAGAACTACCAAAAGAATTTGAGAGATACTCTCGGCTCTTGCAATATAAGCTTCACCTTCCTGGCTCGTTTTGTTGGAAGATTCGGTCTTTGATTTAGCGAAGTTGGTGAGGTTTTCTTCAACAATATTGGAATACACTCTCGTTTCCTCCAGTTTTTGCGGGAAGGTTTGATAAATCAAATCTCTGTTGTTTATATTTTCCTTGACGTATTCGGCGTATTCGGCGACTAAGGCGTTGAATTTTTCAGTATTTTCCTTAACCTTATCCAGCCTATCGATATTAGCTACATCAATAATGGTCTTTTTTTGGATATTGACATTTTTCCCTATTGACTCGGCCAAAGATTCTGAGGATTCTTTTACTTTATCCACTTCGGCAATGCTGCTTGCGAGTGCTATATCTCTTACATTTATGCGTATCCTTTGGTTAGCACGGATTAGCTCTGTTAAAGCTTCTAAGGGTTCCACGATTTTCTCTTTCACTTCAGTTTGTCTTTTTCCCATATCGCGCAAAGCGACCATAAGATACTCGCCCACAGCTATGGCTATCACAACGATAACTATATAACTGGCCATCAATTTGATGCCAACCTTGATGTTTCTCATAAGATATTCTCCTAAAAAAAAAGCGCATGTTCCCCCACAATTACCCGAAAGCAACTATAAACGAACACACGCCTTTGTGTGACTATTAGAAAAAAATATAGAAAATCTGAACCCTGATTTACCTGATTAAAAGATTACCATGACAACAATCAAGAAAATCCTATAATCAAGTGAATCAAGGTTCAGACAGTTTTACACCTTAAACTTGCTAACCGTACTTTTCAAATCACCCGCAATCTTGCTCAAATCCGCAGCGGACTGATTTACCTGCCCGGCACCCTGCGCGGATTCCTTTGCAACTGCGCTTACGCTGGAAATATTCTGGCTCACATTGTTCGCGCCCTTGGCCGCTTCGCCTGCATTCCTCGACACATCGTTTGCGCCCTTTGCAACCTCGCCTATGGCACTGGCAACTCGCTTGGAGCCGGTATTCGCCTGTGCTACATTGTTTGCAATTTCGTTGCTCGCCTTGGTCTGCTGCTCAACGTGGCCGGCTATCGCCTCTACGCTTTGGTTGATTTTGACAATGATGTCGCTCACATCGTTAATCACCTGGACCGCATCGCCTGTGCCCTGCTGGATGCCCTCTATGCGGCGGGCTATGTCGTCTGCGCTTTGCGCACTCTGGTTTGCAAGCTCCTTTATTTCGCCTGCCACAACCGCAAAGCCTTTGCCCGCCTCGCCTGCGCTGGCGGCTTCAATGGTTGCGTTAAGAGCCAGAAGATTTGTTTTGTCCGCTATATTTTTTATAACATTTGTAACCTGGCCTATTTCCTTTGCCGCAGCACCCAGTTTGCCCATAGCATCGGTTGCGTCTTTGGATTTTGCCGTAGCCGCTTCTGCAACCTTGCGGGCCTCGCCTGCATTGGCTGCTATCTGGCTTATGCTTGCGCTCATCTCCTCTATGGCGGCTGCGACCGTGTTCATGTTCGTGGACATTTGCTCTGCCGCGCCTGCAACTTCGTTCGCATTAACGCTGGCCTGTTCCGCGCCGCTTGCCATTGCGTTTATGTTCACCGCCATTTCTTCAGACGTGCTTGCAACGGTATTGCTCTGGCTAACGGTTTCTTCCGCGCCGCTTGCGAGTTCCCTGCTAACGGCGGAAAGCTCTTCGCTTGCGCCGGCTAGAGTCTCGGAATTTGAGCGGAGGTTTTTCAAAATGCCTTGCAGGTATTCAAAAAATCCGTCAAGGGTTTTAGCCATTACCCCAAGCTCATCCTTTTGGTCTAGCCCGGAGCGGGCCGTCATGTTGCCCTTCTCGCCTTCCTTTACAACATCAACCACCTTTTTAAGGGGAGTGGTTACGCCCAAAGTCATATAAATGCCTATCAGAACGGAAACTATAAAGATAACTACCAAAAGAGCCGTGGAGATGTTTTTGGCTTTAGTAGCAGAAGCGGTATTTTCATCGGAAATTTGTTTGCCATACTGGATCTTTTCTGTAATGAAGTCATCGAGGTTTTGCTGGACAACATCGGAATTCACCCTCAATTCCGCCAATTTTTTCGGATAATAGTCAAAATAAAAAGCGTTATCTCTGCTGTCTATGCGTTTCTTGACATATTCGACAAAGTCATGTATTCCGTCTGCGTATTTTGCCGTGTATTCCACCATTTTATCCAGCTTCTCGATTTGGTCTTGGGCCAAAACATCATTTTTCTGGCGCTTGGCCTGTTTATCTATTTGGCCGACCAGGTCTCCTACAATTTTTTGATATTTATCCAGTTCGGCAAGGTCTTTTGCCATCGCTATGTCCCTTATGTTGACACGCATCCTTTGGTTAGCTACGGCCAGTTCAGGCAAATCGCCTAATGGCATAACGGCTTTATTGTACATATAGGTGTCTCTGTCGTCCAGATCGCTAATCCAGGACATAAGATACATGCCTACAGCTACAGCTATCACTGCGATTAATACATAACCGGCTATCAGTTTGACGCCGACTTTGATGTTTTTCATAAGACTTTCTCCTAAAAAAAAAGCGCATGTTCCCCCACAATTACTCGAAAGCAACTATAAATGAACACACGCCTTTGTGTGACTATCGTAATAAATATAGAAAAAAATCAGGGGCTTGTCAAGGCTATATCAACAATCTTGTAGCAACACATTGTAAGGGCGTTGCCTGCAACGCCCTTACGGTGCGGAATTACACCTTAAATTTGCTAACCGTGTCTTTCAAATCACCTGCAATCTTGCTCAAATCCGCCGCGGATTCATTTACCTGCGTGGCTCCCTGCGAAGATTCCTTCGCAACGTCGCTTACGCTGGTAATATTTTGGCTCACATTGTTCGCGCCTTTGGCCGCTTCGCCGGCGTTCCTCGACACATCGTTTGCGCTCCTTGCAACCTCGCCGATTGCATCGGCAACCTTCTTGGAACCGGTATTCGCCTGGGCAACATTGCTCGCTATCTCGTTGCTCGCCTTGGTCTGTTGCTCCACATGGCCGGTTATAGCTTCTACGCTTTGGTTGATTTTTACAATAATGTCGCTCACATCGTTAATCACCTGAACGGCATCGCCTGTGCCCTGCTGGATGCCTTCTATGCGGCGGGCTATGTCGTCTGCGCTTTGTGCGCTCTGATTGGCAAGTTCCTTGATTTCACCGGCAACAACCGCAAAGCCCTTGCCCGCCTCGCCTGCGCTTGCGGCCTCTATGGTTGCGTTAAGAGCGAGAAGGTTGGTTTTGTCCGCTATCTTTTTGATTACATCAGTCACATGTCCGATTTCCTTTGCCGCCGAACCTAGCTTGTTCATAACGTCGGTTGCGTCTTTGGATTTTTCCATAGCCGCTACTGCAACCTTGCGGGCATCGCCGGCATTGGTTGCTATCTGGCTGATGCTTGCACTCATCTCCTCTATGGCGGCTGCGACAGTGTTCATGTTTGTGGACATTAGCTCCGCTGCGCCGGCCACTTCGTTTGCGTTGACGGATGCCTGTTCCGCACCGCTTGCCATTGCGTTTATGTTCACGGACATTTCCTCAGCCGTGCTTGCAACGGTATTGCTCTGGCTAACGGTTTCTTCTGCGCCGCTCGCAAGTTCCCTGCTCACTGCGGAGAGTTCTTCGCTTGCACTGGCCAGGGTCTCGGAATTTGCGCGGAGATTTTTCAGAATGCCTTGCAGGTGTTCAAAAAATTGGTCAAGGGCTTTTGCCATTACTCCCAGCTCATCCTTTTGGTTTAGCCCGGAGCGGACCGTCATGTTGCCTTTCTCGCCTTCCTTTACAGTGGCAACCAGTTTGTTGATAGGATTGCATATAATGCTGGATATATACAGAGAAAGGATAATGCTTGCAACTATGACTATAATGATAAACGTAATTATAATGCTTTTGGTTGTGTTTGCAATTTCTTCTACTTCTTTTTCAAGTTCCGCAACCAATTCACTATACCGCTCGCTTATCCCGGTCAAATTCGCTATAACCTTATCGAATTCCGGCAGGATATTATTTGTGAAGTAAACCGAGGCACTGTCTTTGTTTCCCGCATCCAAAAGATTGATAACATTCGCCGCTCCATTGTGTATGTAATTATGCGGAGTGGTGGTTGCGGACAGCAGGTCAATGATTTTTTTGTCTTTTAGGCTTTTTGCGTCTTCCCCGTTCATCCATTTGCCAAGGGCACAGGTTGTAGGGTCAAGGGAGCCGTTGAATTTTACTCCGGTCATAATCGTTGAGGTTATCCCGTTTCGCCAGGTGTAGTGTGCGCTCAGGATTGAAGAAAAGCGATGCGCTCCGTTTGAATAAGATCGCAGTTCACCTACTTTGGAAGAGAATTTCTCTACGGATATGAATCCTACAACACCAAGGAACATACCGAGCAATGATACAAGGAGAAATCCGGCGAGTAATTTTGTTCTAATTGACATTTTACACCTTAAACTGGCTAACTGTGTCGCTCAACTGGACCGCAATCTTCGATAAATCGCCTGCGGCTACACTGACTTGGGTTGCACCCTCCGCGCTATCCTTGGCTGCCTGGCTCATGCCAACGGTATTTTGGCTCACATTGTTTGCGCCCTTGGCTGCTTCACCAGCATTGCGGCTCACATCGGTTGTGCCCTTGGCAACCTCGCCTATGGCGCTTGCCACGCGCTTTGCCCCGGTGTTCGCCTGCGCCACATTGCTCGCTATCTCGTTGCTCGCCTTGGTCTGCTGGTTCACATGGCCGGCTATCGACTCAACTGACTCGTTGATCTTCACTATTATTTCCGATACATCGTGGATTACCCTGACCGCATCGCCGGTGCCATTCTGAATGCCCTCTATGCGGTGCGCTATGTCGTCCGCACTCTGCGCACTCTGGTTCGCAAGCTCCTTGATTTCGCCGGCAACCACTGCGAAGCCTTTGCCCGCTTCGCCCGCAGATGCCGCCTCAATAGTGGCATTCAATGCCAGAAGGTTAGTTTTGTCCGCTATTTTCTTTATCACATCGGTCACCTGGCCTATCTCTTTGGCGGCTGTGCCTAGCTTGCCCATCACGGAGGTGGCTTCCGATGATTTGTTTGTAGCATCGGCGGCAACCTTGCGGACTTCGGTGGTGTTGTTCGCAATTTGGTTTATGCTTGCGCTCATCTCTTCTATCGCGCTGGCGATGGTGTTCATATTGGTGCTCATTTCCTCGGCTGCGCCGGCTACTTCGCTTGCGTTGACAGATGCCTGCTCCGCTCCGCTCGCCATCGCATTTATGTTCACCGACATTTCTTCCGCCGTGCTTGCCAGGGTATGGCTTTGGCCTACGACTTCCTCCGAGCCACTCGCCAACTGCCTGCTCACCGTGGAAAGTTCCGTGCTTGCGCTGGCCAGGGATTCCGAGTTAT
>Ga0182466_16267_pt1 | contig 22322 bp, 20 predicted proteins | sample TergutMp193P3_FD_120795 | JGI IMG/M metagenome (GOLD analysis project Ga0182466, IMG submission 120795) | reverse complement strand
TGTAATTAGTTTGTGTTTTATAGCGTAAAAAAGCAATGAAATTTGAAATTTCCGATAAACATTCCTTCGGCAGGGTTTCGATTTCTGAAATAAGAGTTTGCGCAGTCATAAAATCACCTCTTTATTGTAAGATAGAAAATTTTTCCTCAAGAGTAACCTCCAGCCACTATGCCTGAGGGCTAGGATTAGACTACCCTCATGTCGTTTGTTATAATTGTCGCCTTTTCTGTTTGGGCTTGGGTTACAAGAATGCGGTCAAAAGTGTCTTGTGAATAGCAAGTGGATTAAATTTCCATCTTCAATTCTTCGGTCTCTGTTTTAAACTCATCCCACACTTTGGCAAAAGGAAGGGATTGATAAATTGAGTATGCAACCGATTTTTCCACAGTCTGCCTAAAAACACCCTGCGCAGGCAATAGATGAACGAAGGTTAAAATAATTCCGGCTATAGTAACTCCCTTTAATGTACCAAAAACTCCGCCTAATATGCGATTTGTCGCAGAAAGAGGCGCGTGTTTTCTTATAAAAGAATTCGCAATAAATGCTGCAATGCGAACCAGCAAAAAAGGTATCAAAAAGGCCAAAATCCCGCCAAAACACATAGCCAAAAGCGGTGCCAAATTTTTTATATTTGCACTCAGCATGGAGGCAAACGTCTCGGAAAGAAGCCAAGCGGATAAAATCCCAACAATCCAAGCCGCAAAAATAAGCAAGCTAACTACAAAACCTTGTACTAAGCCTATAATAAAAAAAACGGCTATTAACAGAGAAATAATTATGTCTATGGTCATGTAAAAGAATTTAGTAAATCTATCGCCGTAGATTTCATCTCTCCGTCTGCAAACACGGTTCTCAAAACCGAACCCGGCACTGCCTCCCTTGCCGAACGCAAAATCTTTCCGTTTTCGCTCCTGGTTATGGTATAACCTCTTTTGAGCTGCGTTTCCGGATTAGCCATAATAGTTTTTTCTTCCAGCAATTTTAAAGCCTGTCCCTGATAGTCCATTATTTTCGGTACGCCGCGCCTCAATCCAAGCGCATTTCTGGCTAACTTTTCCTTTTCCTGAGCGAATTTTTTATCGCATATATTTGAAAGCAACAGAATTTTATAATTAATTTTATCGTGCTCTCTTGTAAAAATCTGCATTAAATTTTCAAACTCAAAAGACATCATCTGCAGTCTTTGCCAGGCTGAATCCGCTCTAGCTATTAAAAATTTTGCGCAGTCCGTTGGGGTTATTAAATGAGTATGCGCAACCCTGTCTAAAAGACTCTCGTCAATTTCATGGCCTATTCCGGTTATAACGGGCAAGGGAAAAAGCGCAGCAGCCCTGCAAAGAGCATAGCTGTCAAAAAACACCAATTCGGTTTTTGCTCCTCCTCCTCTTATTATGCAAACAACATCCAATTCTTTATGCTCCCTTAACCTGCCAAGAGCCTCAATAATATCCGTTTCCATGTTTTGCCCCTGCATTTTCGCAGGAATCAAGGTTATGTTAAAAGCATAACCCGAAGCCCTGATTGTGGAAATAAAATCGTTGTGAGCAGCACTGTTTTCAGAGGTCACAAGCCCTATGTTAAACGGCAAAAGAGGCATTGGAATCTCGCCATTTAAACGGTGCAGATTTTCCTTAACAAGCCTTTCCCAGATTTTCGCTCTGGTTATGGCGATTTCCCCTATGGTATATGCGGTGTCCACATCCAGTATTCTGCACTGGAACTTGCCGTACGGAACGTAAAAATCCGCCTCCAGCAAAACCCTTATTTTCAAATCCTTTTTTATCTGGAAAGGCACAGGCAACTCGCTCCAATTGCGGCAAATGGCTGCGTATTGCGAAGCGAACATTACTACTCCAAGCGAGGCTTTTGGAGAAACGGATTCGTTTTCATATTCCGCAAGAGTTATATAAACCATTTTGCCCTTTTCCTGAAAGCCGGCAACCGTACCGTAAACCCAAACATGCGGGATTTGGTTTTTCACGAGCCGCTGAACAGAGAGCAGATAATTGCTTAAGGAATAACCTTGGCTATCTGGCATTATGCCCTTCGGTAAGAGCCACCTCCAGCACAAAGGGACCGAGTTCGGCAGAATTGAAGGGAATCACTATGGTCGGAGCGTATTTGGGCATATACACCATATGCCTATGGCCTCTGGCTATAGACGGAAGCGATATTCCGAATTTCTCATTTTGAATGAATTTTTTAACATAGCCGGCTATTATATTCACGAGTTCGCCCACCGCATCGCTGACATCGGGCCCCAGTTGGGTATAATTTTCGCCCAAAAATCTATTCGCTGTTTTAAGTGCTCCTTGTTCTGGAAAGCCTATAACCACAGCTCCTATAATTGTACCGGAAAGGCCTATCATGCCGGAAATATCTTTTATATTTACTTCCTCGGTCAGTAAATACGGTTTACCAGCTTCCACCTCAAGCTTTAGCATCTTAGAGAACGTGTCTCTAGTAGCTAAAATAAACGCATTTACCCATTCGACTTTCATATTTTCCTCAAAATATTATTGGAATTTAGAAAAATGCACGGTATGTTTATTTTTCTCCGGTAGTTTCCTTTATTAGTCAACAGTTGTTTGCAAAATGCAGCTACTGCCCTTTTGTTCAGTATTTTTTTACTATATTTACCTTAACAAAACAATAGGAAGGTAATATGTCCAGAAAAACAGCGAGTAAAGAAAGCAAAAGCACGCTCTCTCCGGAAAAGGCAAAGGCTGTGGAAGCTGCCGTTGCTCAAATAGAAAAAAACCACGGCAAAGGTGCCATAATGACCCTCGGCAAGGAACCCGTTGTAGAAATACCGGTTATATCAACGGGTTGTATTCCCCTGGATATAGCCCTCGGAGTAGGCGGCATCCCGCGAGGAAGGATAATAGAAATTTACGGCCCGGAATCCTCCGGCAAAACTACGCTCACCCTGCACTGTATAGCAGAATCTCAAAAAGCGGGCGGAGTTGCAGCATTTATAGACGCCGAACATGCCTTTGACGCGAGCTACGCCCGCAAGCTCGGGGTAGATATAGAAGGCTTGCTGGTTTCGCAACCCGACACCGGTGAACAGGCCCTTGATATATGTGAAACGCTGGTGCGTTCCGGAGCCATAGACCTTATAGTAGTGGATTCGGTAGCAGCCCTTGTCCCTCAAGCGGAAATCAACGGCGAAATGGGCGACAATCACATGGGCTTGCAGGCAAGGCTCATGAGCCAGGCTCTCCGCAAACTAACTGGCTTGCTGAATAAATCAAATACTGCTTTAATTTTCATCAATCAGCTTCGCATGAAAATAGGCGTTATGTTCGGCAACCCCGAAACAACAACGGGCGGTAATGCGCTGAAATTCTACGCCACTCAGCGTCTGGATATTCGCCGTGTTAGCACCATAAAGGAAGGGGAAAATTCCATTGGCAACCGCACTAGAGTCAAGGTTGTAAAAAACAAGGTTGCGCCGCCGTTTACCCAATGCGAATTCGACATTCTCTACGGGCAGGGAATTTCAAAAGAAGCCACCATACTGGACATTGCAGTTGATTTGGAACTAATTCAAAAAAGCGGTTCATGGTTCTCCTACAATGGGGAGAGAATAGGCCAGGGACGCCCGAATGTGCTTCAATATCTAAAAGAAAATGCGGAAATTTCCAGAGAAATAGAAAAGAAAATCCGCGAACACAAAAAAGACATTGAGATATTTCAAAATTCCTCGGAAGAAAATACAGATGAGTAGCTGAGAATGGAGAATGAGAGTTATGAAGCCTCTGTTATCTATGTTATTTTTGCTCGGCGCAGTTTTTGCTCAGGAACTGCCCGGTGCCGGCATTTTTGTAAACGACAAAATTCCGCAGGGTTTCTACAGAGCCGGAATTCGCTACGGCGAGGCAAAAGGCGATTCTCTCCACATAAGGTGGTCTCGTACCGCAGAAGCTGATACCTTTTGGATATACAAAGCGAATTTAAGTTTGGAATACATAGCGAACTCCGATATACGCACGATATGGAATAATCAGCCGTTCAGGTACGAAAGGCGAATAGCAACCCACCATCTGAGGGAGCATATTCTGGAAAGCCCTCTTAGACTCATCAATCTCGAGTCTTTGGCTAAAAACCAAGATACGCAATTTTTAGGAAAAAACTTTAGCGAATATTTTGTTAAATAGAACCGGCCTCTATTTTTTATCAGACATTTTAATATTGCCCTTGTTATCCATCTCAACTCCTTTTGGCACCGCTGTTTGGGGAACCTTTAGTGCCGGCAACGTCGGCGCAGCAACGGAAGAAGATGATTTTGCATCTTCTTGCTCAAAAGCATTGCCAACTTTGTCATTTTTCCGTTCGTCCACCCACCATGCATAGCCAAGGGGACTCAACCTGTTTTTGGCAAACTGTCCGGCAGCGGATTTTCCTCCGAAAAAGCCTACCCTCACTCTGTAATATGAACCTAGCAGCTTTGCAGGGTTATTAACCCTTGCATAATAGGCTTTAATTCCATATCCATCCATTTTTTTAACCAAGGCTCTAGCCGAGGCTTCACTTGGAAAAATCGCTATTTGAATGGTGTATCTACCGGAACTTGACTGCTCTGCATCTTCCGTATTTTCCGCAAAAAAGATGGGTTTTGCAGGGGCAGGGGTAGGCTTTGCCGCAGCACGGGCGGGTGACTTGCTTGAAGAACTAACAGCCTCAGAAGCGGGAATCGCAAGGCTATCGGTACCATTATTCGCCGCCGGCGAAGCAAAATCGTCTGCGGCTTGCCCAAGAGGAAGCGGCGGGGGCGGTAACGGAATCGGAACAGCATCTTCTTCGCAGGCAAAGAAGAAAATCGAAAATGCAGCTACAATTGTTAAAACAAAATTCCTTTCCATAGGGAATAAATATAGAAAATTCCCGACTTCGCAACAGTCGCCGTTTTTCTACATTCCAAACAATGACAGCAAAACCATTTTTTTACGACATAACCCTGCGAGATGCCAACCAAGCACTCGCTACGCCATGGAACAAAGAACAAAAGGAAATGGTATTCAAACAACTTCTAAAATTGGGAGTCCAAGGCGTTGAGGTAGGCTTTCCCATAGCTTCCGAAATGGATTTTGAGTCTTGCCGGAATTTGGCTGGAATTACGGCAAAGCTCGCATCTGAAGGTGATAAGGTTGCCGTAGATGTAGTTATTTCCGCGCTTGCAAGGGCAAAAACAGCAGACATTCAAAAGGCATGGGACGCAATTAAAGAGGCTCCTAAACCCCGCATACATGTATTTTTGGCCATGAGTCCGCTCAGCATGGAGCATGTGTTGCAAATGGAGCCAATTGCGGTTAGAAAGCAGGCTGTAGAGGCTGTGGCTTTTGCAAAATCCCTTGTCGGCGAAAAAGGCGATGTTGAATTCAGCCCCGAACATTTTGGCGACTGCGTTGAAAATTTCGATTTTGTTCTGGAATCCCTAAAGCAAATTGCGCAAGCAGGAGCCACCACAATTAACCTGCCCAACACTGTGGAACGCTACCGCCCCATGCTCTTTGTCGATATGGTTCGCAAGGTTGTAGATGCCATGCCGAAAAACATCACCGTTTCCGTTCACTGCCACAACGACCTTGGTATGGCAACTGCCACAACCGTGGAGAGTTATTTTGCAGGCGCTGCCCAAATGGAATGCGCATTAAACGGATTGGGAGAGCGTTCCGGAAATACCAATATGTTTGAGGTTGCCGTTGCGCTTCACAACTGCGATGTTGAAATGGATATGAACCTCGGCGAAATTTATGAAACCGCTCTCTTGACGAGCAAGTGGGCGAATGTGCCGATCTACGCAAAAGCTCCGCTCATAGGCATAGAAGCTGTTGCGCATAGAAGTGGAATTCATCAGGATGGAGCGTCAAAAACCAAGAATATGAAAAAGGGTGCCTACCGCCCAATAGATTATTCGCTTATAGGCAGGCACGAGAATGATGTTTTAACATTCACCAGCCAAAGCGGAAAAACCGCGGTGTACGAAATTTTGAACCACAACGGCTATCCCGTTGATTTGGACGAGGCGGCAGAACTGCAACCGATACTCAAGGAAATCAGCGAGCGCGAAGGCGAACTCTCAGACACGCGCATTTTGGAAATTTTCAAGGAAAAATGCTGTAACCTGAATGGCAGAATGATTTTCCACACCATAGATGTTATACCTGAAGAAAATCGCTTTGTATTCAAATTCCACAAAGATGGAGCCGCCAGAGAAGAATCCATATCCGCAGAAGGCCCTATAGAAGCTGCGCTCCTGCTTTCTCGCAAGGTTGGTTTGCCGGTGGAACTCAAAAGCTACAGGCAAAGCGTGGTAAGCGATGCGGATAAACTATGGGCTGGCAGGGCACTTTCAGAAATTTCTCTCTTTGCAAACGGAAAAACCATTATATGCAGAGGCGTTTCCAGCGATACTCTTGTCGCGAATATGCGGGCTGTGTTCGGCGGAATAAACAAACTTTATAAATAAAAATGCCGATAGTCTTATTGTTAATTTTTTGCATTATTCCCGTTCACAGCGCGGAAAAACCCAAATTCATATATAGGGAAGGAAAAGTTTTTGCCGGTTTTGACCTGCAACAGGGCGAATTGCCGTGCAAAAAAGAACCATGCCTGTTTTTTCACAAAGACAGCGACAACTTGCGGTTAATAGCAAACGGAAAAAGCATAAGAATGGCATATAAAAGCGAAGACAGGGAAAAAACACCTTTCCCGAAAAACTTCAGAATAATGGAAGCACAGGAAAAGGCAGAAGTTATCAGAGATTACAGGGATTTTTTCAGGAGCGAATTCGCCGTTATGCTTCAAGCCTTTGTATATACGGCTCCGGAGCTTTTTAATTGGGATATTGAGAAATTTAAGGCAGCACAGAATTCTTTTTTGATTTCAGAAAAAGAACTGATGGAAATTTTTTCCAGCGGCAAAGTGCCTGAATTATATACAATAGCGAAATTTAAATGCTCAACCGGTGAAAATGTCGCTTTTGAAAGCGATGCCGGCGGCAATTTTTTTATGGAAATTAAATGAATATTTTGAGAAGAATCCCCGCTATTTTGGTTATGGCCGGAATTTTTATGCTTTCCGCCCAGCCGGGAGAAGACCCTTTGCTAAAATATTTTAATTTTAGCGACAAAATAAAGCATTTTATAGCTTATTTTGTTTTAGGAATAACACTGTGCATGTGGATTTCCAGCCAAAAATGGCTAGCCAAACCCGTTTTTTGGGGTATTATAGTTGTTGTTTTATGCGCGATTTTTGGAATTTGCGATGAATATCATCAGTCATTTGTTCCGGGACGCTCCGGAAACGATTTGAGAGATTTAATTGCAGACTTTATAGGAGGGATTGTTGCGGTCTTTTTATATTTTTTTGTCGCTAAGTCAATTAAATGCGCAAAAAAAAATTCTACATTTACTTCTGTTAAAGCTCCGGCAAAGCGGACTCAAACAAACGATTAGCCGGTTATATGGTATATAGGAGGTATATACGGAAACCATTTTTATAGTAGATGACGCAGATACCAACCTAGCTAAGGCAAAAGAGGCTTTGGAAGGCAGTTACCGCGTACTCACAATGCCTTCTGCCGCCAAGATGTTTGCTATCATGGAAAAAATTATACCCGATTTGATTTTATTGGATATTGAAATGCCAGAAATGGATGGTTTTGCCGCATTGAAAAAAATGATGCAAAACGAACGAATCGCAAGAATTCCCATCATATTTCTTACGGCTCAAACGGACGCTGCAATTGAAGCCAAAGGCTTTGAAATGGGTGCGGTGGATTTTATCACCAAGCCCTTTTCCAAGCCAGTGCTGTTAAATAGGATAGCCAGCCACCTGCATATTGCAGATTTGATAATAAAACGTACCAAACGCATCGAACGTTTGCAAAACGGCATCATTTCCGTTTTGGTGGATGTGGTGGAAGGCCGTGACAAGGTGACAGGCGGACACATAGAACGCACAACTTCTTATGTCAAAATGCTGTTAACCGAAGCAATGTCCAAGGGTTTGTATGCCGATGAGATACGTTTTTGGGATTTGAATTTAGTGGTTTCGTCGGCGCGGTTGCACGATGTAGGAAAGATAACCATTTCTGATTTGATATTGAACAAACCAAGTGAACTGAGCGCAGAAGAATTTGCCATTATAAAAACCCATGCAAAGGAAGGTGAAAATATAATAGATAAAATCATCGAACAGACAGGAGAAGATGTTTTTTTAAGCCATGCCAAATTGTTCGCCGGTTATCATCACGAGCGCTGGGATGGCTTGGGCTATCCATACGGGCTTAAGGGCGAGGATATTCCGCTACAGGGGCGTATAATGGCGGTTGCCGATGTTTATGACGCGCTCACTTCAGAACGGCCTTATAAAAAAGCCTTTACGCATGAAGACTCCATGAAAATTCTCATGGAAAATGCGGGCAAACAGTTTGACCCCAAAATAGCGGAAGTATTCTATGGCATCAGGGATAAATTCAAGGCGGTGAGTTCATGCGGCCGATAGCCAAAATGTTCAAAACTTATGTACAAGTGCTGATTGTATTGCTGGCTTTTACCTTGATGGTTATTTTCAGCTATGCCTTTATGAGCGGGATTGAAGAAGAACATTTGAGAAAAGATGCCAAAACAACCCTGTTTTATACGCAAACCAACATTGAATTGGATTTGCTGAGGGCGGAAATCTCGCTGGACCAAATTTCGGAAACAATCCGTGCGATGACTATCAACGGTGAAGGCTTTGAAAAGGTGAAAAAATATATGAAGGATATCGGCGAGCATCTTTTCAAAGATGAGCGATTTTTGTCCAGTACCATTAATCTTTACGGAGTTTTTGATGTCTTTGACGGGAGCTTTTTCCATACCAGTACTACAGAACCGGAAAATGATAAACTTTCCGAAAGCCAATGGTACAAGCAGGCAGTTGAGGCGGATGATAAAATAGCAATGATTGGCCCCAATTTTAATGAAAAACTGGGTGCGGCTGTAATTACTTACGCTCGCCGCATTTCTGACAATTCCGGCAAGCCGCTGGGCATTGTTTGCTTGGATATAAAAATCAGCGAATTTCTTGAAAGCCATATATTGAATATGGCTGTTGCCGAGGGCGGTTTTGGAGTATTGTTTAATAAGGATTTGGAAATCATAGTTCACCCCAATCCCGAATATGTTGGCAAACAGATAGAAAATACGAATATCCCTCTCCTGGCATTTAAAAATGATTTTGTTCAAAGAAAAGATATTGTCGAACGCAGATTTGTAAACTATAGGGGAGAAAAATCTGTTCTCTATTTTAAAAGCCTTGAAAATGGTTGGTATCTTGGGGCTGTTTCACCCGAAGAAAAGTATTATCGGAACGTAAAAAACATAGCGAAAAAACTCGGCATAATAGCCGGAATACTTGCTTTTATATTCTGCATTATTTTAATCCGCATTATTAAAATTAAGGAAAATATGGACAAGCGCATGGCAATTATGCTTAACTCGGCTCCTTTCGGCATAACTTTCTTTGACAAGGATATGAAGATTGTGGACAGCAATAAGGAAGTTCTAAATATGTTTAATGCGCTAAGCGTAAAAGAATACGATAAGAAATTTTTTGATACTTCGCCCGAGTATCAGCCCGACGGAAGTCCGTCAAGGGACAAGGCACACGAACTTTTCAGCAAGGTATATAAAGAGGGTTACTGCCGTTTTGAATGGATACATCAAAGACTGAACGATAAGGAGCAAATACCCTGCGAGATTACATTAATCCGTGTTAGCGTTAAAGACGAATATGTGATTTCATATGTACGCGACTTGCGCGAACACAAGGCGATGCTTCAAGACATATACAACAAGAGCATGGAATTAAAAGAGACAAACCATTGGTATGAATCCATGCTTGATGTTATACCTTTCCTTATCTCCGTTCAGAATACGGAAGGCTATTGGACATTTATCAACAAGGCGGCGGAAGACTTTCTGGGGAAAAAACGTGAGGATATAATAGGCCTGCCCTGTAGCAATTTTGGCTTTGGCATTTGCAATACCGAAAACTGCGCTATAACTTGTGCCAAACGCGGGTTTAAGCAGATAAATTTTTTACATAATGGCATTTCATACCAAGCCGATGTAGAAATACTGAAAGACTTGGAGGGTAAAACAATAGGTTACATAGAAGCGATAAAGGATATTACCAAGATAGAGCAAACGGCAAAGGCGGTGGCGGAAAATGCCAATAAAGCCAAGTCCGTCTTTTTAGCGAGAATGAGCCACGAAATCCGTACGCCTATGAACGCTATTCTTGGTGTAACCGAAATTGAACTGCAAAACGATTCGCTCGCATCTCATACGAGAGAAGCTTTTGCAATGATTTACAATTCAAGCAATTTATTGCTTGGCATCATCAACAATATACTTGACCTGTCTAAAATAGAAGCCGGCAAAATGGAAATTGTATCTGCCAAATATGAGCTTGCCAGCTTGATTAACGACATCGTTCAATTAAACACCATGCGAAATAGCAAACGGATAGAATTTATACTTAACATTGATGAAAACATTCCTTCGCTATTGATAGGCGATGAAATTCGCATCAGGCAGATTTTGAACAATTTGCTCTCCAATGCTTTCAAATATACGGAAAAAGGCAGAATTAAACTCTCGGTTTTATTCGAAAACGGAAAGAAAGAATCGGAAATCATACTTGTTTTCCATGTGAGCGATACGGGCCATGGCATGACGCAGGAACAAGCGAGCAAGTTGTTCACAAGCGAGTATGTACGTTTTAATCTGGAAGCGAACCGTTCAATTGAAGGTACGGGGCTGGGCATGAATATTACGCAGCATTTGGTACATATGATGAATGGCAAAATTTCCATGAATAGCGAACTCGGTTTTGGAACAACATTTACCGTACGTTTACCGCAAGAAAAAGTCGGTTCTGATGTACTTGGCAAAGAACAAGCGGAAAAACTTATGCAGTTACGCGCATTAGATTTAACAAAAACCAAAGGCGCGCAATTTATGCGTGAATATATGCCTTACGGCAAGGTGCTGATTGTTGACGATGTGGAATCCAATTTGCATGTCGCCAAAGGGCTTATGGTACCTTACGGTTTATCCATTGACGTTGCTTCCAGCGGTTTTAAGGCAATAAGCAAAATTGAGGCCGGCAATGTTTACGATGTTATATTTATGGATCACATGATGCCTAAAATGGATGGTATTGAAACGGCAAAGATAATACGCGAACTCGGTTATACGTACCCAATTGTCGCATTGACCGCCAATGTTTTAATAGGGCAGGCAAAAATCTTTCTGGAAAACGGCTTTGATGACTTTGTATCAAAACCGATTGATATCAGACAATTGAATTCCGTGCTTAACAGATTAATCCGTGACAAGCAACCGCTGGATGTCCTTGCGAAAGCACGGATGAATGCACCGGTAAAACCCATACTGTTAGAATCAAAAACCGATACGGATGCAAATGCGATTCTGCTCTCTGCCTTTGTAAAAGATGCAAAAAGTATTTTACCGGTTTTAGAATCCACGCTTAAAAACATATCGTCAGTTACAGACAATGATTTACATTTATTTGCCGTTAAAGCCCATGCCATCAAGAGTGCCCTTGCCAATATTGATGAAACAGTACTCTCGCAGATAGCATTTACGCTTGAAAAAGCCGGCAAGGAACGGGACAAAAACATTATTGCGCAAAAAACACAGGAACTGATCAATGCGCTTAAATTTATCATTGAAAAAAATGAACCGGGAACAGAAAAAAAATTGGCAGATAAGGATGAAAATACCGTTTATTTACGTGAACAACTGAAAATAATCAGCGATGCATGCACAAACTATGATATAGAAGCCGCCAATACCGCAGTTGCAAATTTAAAGAAAATGTCTTGGACGTTGGAGACCGGAAATATTCTTGACCAAATTTCAACCCATCTTCTGCATAGCAATTTTGAAGAAGCAGGAATGCTTGTAAACAAATTTAACGAAAAACCCGGCTAATTTAAAGCATCCCGCAATAATTCTCTAGCATGTGCTAAAACTGTGGGCGATTTTTCATCTCCTAGCATTCTAGCTATTTCAAAAACACGTTCTTCCCTGTCAAGCGGTTTGACAATTGTATAGGTACGCTCTCCGTCTTCTATTTTCCGAACGCAAAATTGTCCTTCTGCAAGGGCTGCAACCTGGTGCAAGTGAGTGATTGTCAGCACCTGGTGATATTTACCCAGCTCACGCAAACACTCCCCTATCGTATTGGCAACCTCGCCGCTGATACCGCTGTCCACTTCATCAAAAACCAAAAGGGGAACTTTATCCCTCTCCGCCATTGTACGCTTAAACGAGAGCAGCACTCTGGAAAGCTCGCCGCCGCTCGCCGATTGCCTTAAAGGTTTTTCGCCTTCGCCCTTGTTTGGCGCTATCCAGAATTCTCCCTGCTCCGCGCCGTTTGCGTTTAAATTTTCCAATGGTGCCCAACGGGTAGAAAATACGGCGGTAGGCATTGAAAGGGCATGCAGCCTGTTCTCTACCTCCGCATCAAGTTTTTTTGCGCCTGTACGCCTTTTTAGAGAGAGTTCCGCACATATTTTTTCCAGTTCAAGGCGAATTTTGCCAGCAGTTTTTTGTAATTCCTCTATATCCGAATCCGAATTTTCCAGAGATTCCAACTCTTCTTTTCTTTTTTCCCGGAGCTCTATAAGGGAACTTAAATCTGCCTTGTACTTGCGTTTGAGTTTTTGTATAAGGGCTATGCGGGCATTTGCCTTTTCTATTTGCTCCGAACTGTAAAATTCTTCCCTGCCAAGTTTTTTCAAATCGGAAACCAAACCGTTAAAATAGTCTTCTACGCATGCGGCTTGTTCGCTTTTCGGAGTATCACCGCATCTGTTTTCCAGCTTTTGCAATTTGGAAACGAGTTCGCCCAAAAGATTTGAAATTCCGTTTTCTCCGAGCAAAAGCTCCAAACATTCGTTTGCCATTCTGCGCTTAAACTCCCCGCTCGCAGAACTCTGCACAATGCGTTCGCATTCCTCTTCTTCATTTACGCGCAGGTTGGCATTTTTGAGTTCGTTAAACTGAAATTCCAGAAACTCCTTTTGTTGAGCGATTGACTGCGCGTTTTGTTTACTATCTTCTATTTTTTTATTGATTGCGCTCCATTTATCAAAAGCCTCCTTGCATTTTTGCAATAACACTTCATTTCCGCAATAGGCATCTATGAGTTTTTGCTGCGCTTTAACATCCCTCAAAAGAACTTGCTCGCTTTGCCCGTGCAGTTGCACAAGCATTTCGCCGAGTTCCTGCAAATCGCTTTGGCTGGCCATTATGCCGTTTATGCGAGCCTTGCTCTTTCCGTTGGCAAAAATTTCCCTCTGGATTTCAAGTTCCAAATCTTCAAAATCTATTTCTTTAGCCTCCAGAAATTCCCTGACATCCGTCAAATTTTTAACTTCAAAAACCCCTCTCAAAATTGCACGATCCTCGCCGTTTCTAACCATATTTGCAGTTGTCTTTGTACCGCACAAAAGTTTCAATGCGCTTAAAAATACGGATTTTCCCGCACCGGTTTCACCTGTTATAACCCAAAAACCGCCGGAAAAGGATATTTCCGCATTTGCTATGAGTGCCAGATTTTTTATTGAAATATGTTTAAGCATGGCTATTTTTTATCATCAAAGTCCGCAAGCCAAAGCCTTAGTTTTACCGGTTCGGTAAAAGCAGAACTAAAATCATAGCGTGCGTATGCATACCTGTCCGAAAAAACTTTCTTGTCGCTATTATACGAATTGTAAAAGTAAAGAGATTTCGGTTCTAACATTGGAATGCCCAGCCTTAGCACAAAACCGATAGTATCCGGTAATAAATTTGCCATAGCATAACGGCGCAAACTCCCCGTAACTTGGAGTTTTAAAGAATCCGTCTTGTCCCAAAATACAAGGTTGGGATGCCCATAATTCGTCACAAAAGCCGTATCAATCCTGTAATTTTCCGAAATCCCATCGTTATATACATAGATAATTATCGGATGTTCAAGCTCGCTGCCTGCCGTACCGTTTTGTTTAGGCAAAACCAACTGTGCAAACACCACTGCTTTGCCGGCAATTTTTATCTTATCCTCTTCTTTTACGGAAAAAGACACCGAAAGAGACTCTCTAGTTCCGGCGTGCAAGCATTTTTCACAATCTTCTAAAATTTCTGTTCTTTGGGCGACACGCCGCAAACCGGATATATCCGAAATTGAAGGCGCAATACGCAAAACCTCATCTTTTGAAAGAAGCTCTATGCCCACTAGCAATTTAACGGTATTGGTTGCAGAAGCTGTTTTTCCGAGTTCCAAAAGTTTTTCCGGCAAATAAACGAGAAATGTATCCCGTCCAGTCCCGGCTTTCCACTCAAGGCTTACGTCGTCATAATCCGTAGAAGGTTTCAGAGAATTGAGCCAATCGCTGTCTTCTTTGATTTCGGCTTCTTCTGACCAGTAAATTCTCGCTTCCATCTTTTGTTTTTGCCCGTTCGGAACTATGCCTTTGTAAATATCCGTGTAAAAAACGCTGTCTGCCCTGAATTTCCAAACAGACGAAAGAGGTGCTGCTGTTTCCAAATCGAAATAAAGTGTGTTTTCAATACCATTTACATTGCCGAGCGCAGCGTAAGAACCAACCATATAGGCAGAATTGTCGGTACCTGAGGCGATATTTTTTACGGATATTTCAATTTCCTCAAATTTCTTGCCATAAGAGCTTGCAATGCCCTGGTCTTCAAACCACTTGTTTAAAGCACCGGGTTCTTCCGAGGAACACGCCATAAAAAGAGCGGTTAGAGATGAAATAAGGAATAAGCGTATCATTGGAAGAGAATATAGAAAAATTTGTAAAAACAGATTTTAACTCTATCGTGATAAGGAAGAAGAGGGATTCGAACCCTCGGTTCTTGCGAACAACGGTTTTCGAGACCGCCCCGATCGGCCACTCCGGCATTCTTCCGAAAGGTTAAAGTAGAAAAAATTATTTTGTATATTTTTACGGTAATGTCAGAGCCTGAAATTTCCGAAAATATAGCCCAAATAGCTCGCTTTCCCAAGCGGCGTGGTGCAATTTTTCAGATGGAAGCTGATGACAAAGGGCTTGCTTTGGTAGATGTCAAAGCGGAAACGCTTAAAATTTATGTTTTAATAGACCCGGATGCCGAGCAGGTTTTAGACACAAAATTTTTCACCTACGGCGGCCCTGTGCTAACCGCCTTGGCGGATATTCTTTGCGAAGAACTTTTGGGGAAAAAAATAGACGATATTCAAAATCTATCCCTTGAAAATTTATTTGAAAAATTTGATTTAAAGCCGGATAACGTGGATTTTCAAACCGTGGCAAAACTGCCCGCAAAGATAACCGAAGCCTATCCCGAAAAAAAGAATATCGCCCTAGCCGCAAGAGCCGCTATGGGAAGCGCAAAATTAAAAGCTCACACGGCAGAGGGCAGAATACAGGCCGATGCGGAATGGGAAGCGCTGAACGAAGCGGAAAAACTTGAAAGAATAGAAGAATGCCTAAACGATAATATACGCGCAATGCTCGCCGGCGATGGCGGCGGTTTGGAAACACTGGGCATCAAAAACGGAAAAACGCTTTTAATTCGTTATCAAGGCGCATGCGCAGGCTGCGGAGCCGCAAGCGGCGGAACTCTATATTATATAGAAGACCAGCTTAGGCAACACGTATATTATGATATAACGGTTGAACCTGATATGTCTATTTGGACTTTAGGAGAAAGTCTATGACCAATGAAATTCCTGTAGAGTTGCTTTTGCCGACTGTTGAGGAACTGGAAGAAAGAACCGTCCGCGACCTGGATGCTAAACGGAAGCCGCGTAAACGCCTCGGGAAAAGAGAAAGAACAGCCATAAAAAAAGAAAAGGAGGCGATAAAGCTAAAAGCTATCGCAGAAAAGTTCGACAAACCCAAACAAACCAATGCGAATAGCCTGAGTTCGCTGTTTGCCCAAAGCGAAAAGCCAAAATTCTCATTGAGTGCCGTGAATGCAAAATCTACAGAAAAACCCGCACGCCCAATCTTAAGAGTATCTTTGGGGAACCCTTCAAAACCTGCAACTCCCGTCACCCCGCAAAATCGTAAAAGAGGTAGGCCGCCAAAAGTGAAATCTTTATGAAAAAACGCTATTTAAGAGCAGTGCTATTGATTCTCGGCATAGGAGGCATCGTTGCATATTCGCTTTATCCAGATGAAAAAAAAATAGAGTGTATTGAAAAAAATTCCGTGAACTTTTACACTTACGGAGATTCTGCAAGCGGAACGGCCTTTGTAGAAATTGAACCTTTTGCGTTTAAGTGCAGTTTATTTAATGAAAGCGGAAATTGCGGAATAGGATTTTCCTTTAGCCAAAATGAAAAGAACTGGAACCTGAAGGATTCTCTTGTAATTGATTTGCAAAGCTCCGCGGATTTCGAAGAGTTAATTGTAAATATACTGACGCTTGACCCGGCTCATACAAAGTTAAGCGACCGAAATTCCATGAAACCCACCATAAAGGAGTTTAAATTAAGCCCCGATAAAAAACGCTATTCGACGGCGATTGAGCATTTTTATACCCCGGATTACTGGTTTGAGCAGCAAAAAGCTAAAAACACCCATAATGCAAAAAGGTTTTCCGCTGTGGCTGGTCTGGAAATATTTTCCGGCTGGAAAAACCCTATAGACAGGCCGCTGGAATTAAAAATTGAAAACATTTGCGCGGAAGGCCACAGCAACCTCTCCTTTGTAATTCTTGTATTTTATCTGGGAATTTTAATAGCCATAGCCATAAGCGTAAGGATAAAATAACCGTTGACTGCCAACCGCTTTAACCAACTCTACCTATATCATTTACCGCTTTATTCAAAGTTTCGTCTTCGGATAGAATGGATTTTTGATTTGCTTCGTAATTGCGCTGGAATCTTATCATCTCTACCATTGAATCGACAACGTTTACATTGGAAGTTTCCAAAAAACCCTGTTTAACCGTGGTATTAACAACTCTCTCCGGCGCTTCGCCTGTTTTTGAATAGTAAAGGTTATAACCTTCGCGTCCAAGCTCCGTTCTTTTGTTCGCAAAATCAACTATGGATAGTTTTGCAATCTCTTTTCCGTCTGCATAAACCCTTCCGAAAGAAGAAACGAAAAAATCCGAAGATTCTTCCAAATTTATCGGAAGCCCGTCTTGGCTAAGCACCCTGTTGCCCTGCAAGGTCACCAAATCGCCCATTCCGTTGCGGGTAAAGCTGCCATTCCTTGTATAACGCACCCCGTTTGGCGTCTCAATTTCAAAAAAACCGGAATTTTCGAGAGCCAAATCAAAGGGATTTTCCGTTAAAAGCAGGCTACCCTGCGAATAATCTATATAGTTCTCGGACATTTGATGGTCTTCGTCTTGGTGAAGCTTTAATTCGTCATTTCGCCTTATATCAACTTGGGCTATGCTTGCCATAAGAGATTTTTTAAAACCCGTTGTGTTTGCGTTTGAGAGATTATTGGTAGTGTTATCCATCATCTCTTGCAAGAGCATCATTCCGTTGCGCGCAGTGTAAAGACCATTGACCATGCAACGTTAAATGCAAAAAGCGTGCCAGTTTATCTATACATAAACACACCCGCCTCTATCGCAAAACCCGTATTTTTGAGTTGCTCCATATATATTCCGAAAATACCCTTGTTTGTGCGGGAAAATATATGTTTAGCGGGAACGTATTCCAATTTTCCAAGTACCCTGAAACCAAAAGACGATTTTTTCCAAGGTAGCATATCTCGTCCATACCCAACGGAAAACAGCGGCGAGCTTCCATCACCGATTTTTATGTAATCCAAACCCAAATGCACAAAATTCTCCGCACCTTCCTTAAACAGTTCTCCTGACGGCAAATAATGCCCAAAAGCTCCAGCCATAAAGCCATCTCTTGAGAAATCAAGTTCGGTTTTTGCACCGATAGCCCAATTTTTATTTATGCGCAAATTCACATTCAATCCACCAAAATTATCTATACCGCCTGCAAAAAATCTTCCCGCATAGTTTGTTCCGTAAACAAAATCCGGCGGCGGTTCCTCCCTTTCCACCATATTCAAGGAAAGAAAATCCGCATACGAAAACGAGGTAAAAAATATGACGGCTATCAGGAGTTTGAAGGGCATAATAATTCCCTTATCATTTTTTGCCCAGCCATCCACCTGAATGCGAACACGGAATAAACCTGTACAAAATCCGCACCTTCGTTCAGTAAATCTCGCACCTTTAAGCCGTGGTCTATTCCGCCGCAGGCAACAATGGAAAGATTCGGAAAATGCTTTTTTGCAAAAGAGGTTTTTCTGAAAGTATTTTCGTAGAGCGGTCGCCCGGAAATTCCACCGCTCGTGCCTTTATCGTTCAAAACAGGCAGGGAATAAAAAAGTTTTTCGCTCGGGAAAGTATTGCCCAAAATAACACCATTTACTCCAAACTGCGAAAGTAAATCCAGGAGCAATAGCAACTGTTTATCAGTTAAATCCGGACTCAGTTTTGCGTAAACGGCTTTACGGCAGGGAGCGGTTTTTCTAAAACTTTCAATAGAACCAAAAACCTGTGACATAAATGCGGTGTCCAAATCCAAACGTTCCTCGCCGGTATTCGGGCAGCTCACATTCACCTCCAGATAATCTGCGGTTTTGTAAGCTATTGAAAAAGTTTCCAGCAAATCCCGCAAGCGTTTTCCTTCCGCTATTCCGGGAGTTTCCGCTACGGAAATTCCAACGGCAAAATTATTTTTATGAGCTTTGTATATCTGCTTTTCAACTCTTGCGGAAATTTTTTCTATTCCATCGTTGTTCAAACCCATTGAGTTGTAAATGAGTCGGTTAAACTCGTCTAAGCCAACTCGCGGTCTGCACGTATTTCCAATTCTAAAATTCCTTGTAGCCGTGCCAACGGTTATCCCGCCAAGCCCGAGATTTGCGTAATCGTTTACGCCTTTGCCGTTTTTATTCGCTCCCGCCGCCAAAATTATCGGAGAACATAAATTTATGGCCTGACTATTATCGGAAAAACTTATGACGCGCCGTTCTCCATAAGGCAAACCGCCCCATAACGGCGAAAATTTCGCATAAAGCCCAAGGCAAGAATGTCTGAATTCCGCCTGATTCTTGAAGATATGGCGGATAAAAGCTAAAAATTTATCGCCAAAATCGGTGGAGTAATCATGGTTAATTATCAAAATACTTGCCTTACCTTATCGCCTTGAGAAGCGGGAGAAGAACTGTTAAACATAGTCGCTCCGTTTCCTTTCGAGGATTCAAAATGATTTCCGTCGCATTGCTCCATTACGGAACTCTCTGAAGTGTAAAGACAATTTGTGACGAGATTGCAATATTGACCGGCAATTTTTCCATTATAGTTGCAAATTGTCTTTGAAATAATTCCTTCCGGCATACGAAACGGCAACATCGGTAAATCTTTATGAATCGCAGTCATTGAATTCAACCACACGGGAAGTGCATCTTCCGTACCTGTATGCCCGGGCCCCATAGGAACAAAATCATCCGTTCCAATCCACACGCCCATTGTGTATTGCTTGGTAAAACCGATGTACCAAGCATCAGTGTAATTGTCCGTGGTTCCCGTTTTTCCGCCGCTTGGGTGGTGAAAACCGCTTGCCCAAACTTTTGCCGCTGTTCCACCCGTGTTTACGGTTTGCAACATTGAAACCATTAAATATGCTGCCGGTTTTTTTAAAACCTCATGTTCAACTTTGTAATTCTTTTCTATCACCTCTCCGTTTTTACCAACTATAGCCTCTATATAGTAAGGTTCAATTCTGGTCCCGCCATTTGGAAAAACCGTGTAAGCACTGGTCATCTCCATAAGAGTTGCCCCAATGGAACCGAGTGCCAGACTGGGTACATCCTGTAAAGGAGCTTTTTCAATACCGAATTTACGGGCATAATTCACCACGGTATTCAAACCGTATTTCAAACCTACTTGAATAGCCGGTAAATTTTGCGAAACTGCCAAAGCTTTGCGATAAGTCATCATCCCCTTGAATTCCTTTGAATAGTTACCCGGACGCCAATATCTTGAAGTATCCGAAGGGTTCGGTATTGAAAGCGGCGCATCGTTTACCGAGTCGCAAGGCGAAGCACCATTATCCATAGCAGTCGCGTAAACAAACGGTTTAAACGAAGAACCCGGCTGCCTTAAAGTTTGTACCGCACGGTTCCATTTGCTTTCATCGAAATCTTTTCCGCCGACCATAGCTCTAATCGCACCGGTTTCGTTTTCTATCAGAATAACCGCTATCTGCGCCTGACGATAGCCGGAAGTATCCGCATAAAGTCTTTTTTCGAAACCTTTTGCCAAATGATTTCCAACAAAATTCGCATAAAGGGAATCAAAATATTTCAGTACAGTATCGGCAGGTTTTTCGTACTTTTTTGAAAGCCCGAATTTGGAAATAATACGCTGGCGAAGCTTCCTATCAATTTTATCCCGCTGCTCCAAAGCGGCTTCTTCAACTATTTTTTGAATGTCGGGGTCTATGGTACTGTAAACGGAAATGCCATCCGAATAAAGAGAATTTTCGCCATATTTATATTCCAAATATTTGCGAATTTCTTCCATGTAATACGGAGCAATAGAAGTCTCCGTTTTTTCTTCAACTTCCAAGGGTGCTTTAACATAATTTTCGTAATCCGTTTTTGAAATATAGCCGGCATCCATCATAGCGAACAAAACCGTGTTTCTGCGGGCAAGGGCAGCTTCTGGTTCACGGTCGGGACGGTATGCTTCGGGACGTTGGAGCATTCCCGTAAGTACGGCGATTTCCGGAACAGTCAGGCTATCCAGAGTTTTTCCAAAATAAAACTGCCCTGCGGATTGAAATCCATAGTTTCCGCCTGCTAAGTAAACTTCGTTTAAGTAGAATTCTAGTATTTCTTCTTTGGTGTATGTTTTCTCTATGCGGATGGCGGTCATCGCTTCGCGTATTTTACGTGTGAATGAACGTTCCGGCGTGAGGAATAAAAGTTTTGTCAACTGTTGAGTGAGAGAGCTTGCACCTCTCATTCTGTTGCCTGTTCTAAAGCTCTCTAACACTGCGCTCGGAATTGCCAATGGATTCATTCCCCAGTGGTTCCAGAATCTGCGGTCTTCCGTTGCTATTACGGAGTTTTTCACCATATCGGGAATGCTTTCTATGGGTGTCCAAATTCTTTTTTCAACATAGAATTCATGTGCTAAAAGCGAGTCTTTATCGTAAATTTTCGTAATTAGGCGCGGCTCTATGGTTTCAAGTTTTTCAAAAGACGGGAGCGTTGGAATGAGTTTGTTCCATACTATTTTAATGGACACAATACTCAAAAATATAGGAAATCCCAAAACCAGTATCCACAGTAATTTTTTTTTCCCGAGATTTTGCTCGTTTTTTTCTTCTTTTTCGTTTTCTAGCGAATTTTGCATGTGAAAAATATAGAAAATTATATTTTATATATTCCCCAAAATAATGCTCCCGCCCACCTCATACAAATACGGCTTTGTAACCGACATAGAAACCGAGGCCTTTGAAAAAGGGCTTTCGGAGGAGGTTATTCGCCGGGCGAGCAGTATCCGCAAAGAACCGGAATTTCTCTTGAATTTCCGCTTGAAGAGCTATGAAAAATTTTTGACAATGAACCCGCCTGCCTGGGGCGAATTGAAATTTGAGCAGGTTAATTTGCAAAACATAGTTTATTACAGCGCGCCTAAGAACAAAAAGGAACACGCAAGCATTGAAGATGTTGACCCGGAGCTTTTGGAAACCTTTGAGAAACTCGGCATTCCCTTGAGCGAGCAAAAGCGGCTTGCGAATGTCGCGGTGGATGCCGTGTTTGACAGCGTTTCGATTTACACCAGCCACAAGAAAAAACTTTTGGAAATGGGCATAATCTTTTGCAGCTTCGGCGATGCCGTGAAGGATTATCCCGAACTCATTGAGGAATATCTCGGCTCGGTTGTTCCGCCCGGCGACAATTATTATTCGGCGTTAAACAGCGCGGTTTTCAGCGATGGCAGTTTTGTCTATGTTCCCTCCGGCGTAAAATGCCCGATGGATCTATCCACTTATTTCAGGATAAACAACAAGGAAGCTGGCCAATTTGAACGCACCTTAATCATAGCAGACAGAGATTCGCAAGTGAGCTACCTTGAAGGCTGCACCGCTCCGGAATTTTCCAGCAACCAACTGCACAGCGCGGTTGTTGAACTTGTGGCTTTGGACAACGCAAACATAAAATACAGCACCGTGCAAAACTGGTATGC
>Ga0182466_10002_pt1 | contig 22497 bp, 21 predicted proteins | sample TergutMp193P3_FD_120795 | JGI IMG/M metagenome (GOLD analysis project Ga0182466, IMG submission 120795) | reverse complement strand
GCTGCGCTCATATCCAAATGCACAACCGGGTATTCCTTCCATTCCCAAGGCAGGGTCTCTATGGCAAGCCCCTTGAATAAATCCCTTTTGTTTTCAAAAACCGCCTTTAGCGTTGAGCAAGTTAGGGATTTTCCAAAGCGGCGAGGGCGGGAGAAAAATACGGATTTGTAGCTTGAAATCATCTTGTGCACGTATGCGGTTTTATCCACATACACGGCAAAATCGTTTATTACATCGGCAAAGGTTTGCACGCCGGATAGCGGGAGTTTACGGAGCATTGAAGATAATATAGAAAAATTCTAAACGCAGTTCCTTTACTTCAGAAGTATTCTTCTCCTGTTCGTGGGGCTTTACACCAGCAGGGAGGTTTTGGCACAGCTCGGCGTTAGCGATTTTGGCAAGGCTTTGGTTTTTTGTATATTATTTTCGATTTATTTGGAGTTTTGAATATGAAAAGAAAACTTGATGAAGAAGCCAAAAATCGCATTGCGTATGTAAATTGGATAATAATAGGCTTCGCCCGTGGGTTTAAGAGGCCTATACCTGAGGCTTATAAGTATCTAAAAGAATTTGGCGGTATGAATTTTCTTTTTGAAAATTATGAATACGAACATACGCAAAATGAGATTCATACTCACATGGCTCTCTTGGAAGTTTGCAGGAATAATGGAGGATGGCTTTAAATGCAGGTGTTCCACGGAAGCAATATTGAAATAAAAAAAATAGATTTGGCAAAAAGCGAATATTATAAGGATTTTGGAAGAGGGTTTTATGTTACTAAAATAAAGAAGCACGCTAAACAAAAAGCTGTAGAAACCGCTAAAAAACAAAAAATCGGCAAATCAATTGTTACAGAATTTAAGTATTATGAACATTATCCAGAAACAGCGGGGTTATCCGTTAAAAGATTTTCTAATATTTCAGAAGAATGGGCTAAATTTATAATCATGAACAGAGACCGAGAGATTGTTCATCCTGCACATAATTTTGATATTGTAGAAGGACCTATAGCAGATGATAAAATGGTTTTGCAAATACAAAAATATTTTCTTGGAGAGATTACAATGGAAACTCTGATTAAACGCTTAACATATAAAGAACCTACTCATCAAATTTGCTTTTGTACGGTAAAATCTCTTTACGCATTAGAACTTGTAAATGACAAAAAATTCCAAATAAGTTTAGATGAAATTTCCGCTAAAATTATAGAAACCATTATAGAAAATAGTATATTTACCGAACAAAATGCCACTGATATTTTTCTTACATCCGCCACCTATGCTCAACTTGCCATTGAAAGTACCTTGCTCTGGCAAAAGCCATGGCGGGAGATTTACGAAATGTTTAAAGAAGAATTCAATTTAGCAGTAAAAGAAAAATGAACTCATCCCACGAAAACAACAAACGCATAGCGAAAAACACGATGTTCCTTTACTTCAGGAGCATTCTTCTCTTGTTTGTGGGGCTTTACACAAGCAGGGATGTGTTGGCACAGCTTGTGATATTGCCAATCACCTTTTCCGTAAATAACCTTCTTCCCTTCTCGTTCATCAAAGATGAATCCAAATACAAATCTTCACTCTCAAATTCCGAAGAGCGGTAGAAATCCAAAAACGGTGCACCAGTGTGCTCTTTAACTTTTTTCACCATATCGTAAAACGCTCTCTGCATGAAATCCAGAGGAATGTGGTTCTTCAAAGTTTTGGTCGCTGGCATGATTCCGAAAATGGGCTTGAGCGAGCATTCTTTGCAGAACTCCGCCATTTCGCAAAGCAGATTCGTGTTGAATTCTATCGCTTTCAAGTTTTCCTCAGAAAGTTGGTCTGCGAAATCTTCTATGAAGAATTGCTTTTTCCAGCTGTTTATGCGGTTCTGTGCATCTGTTTTTGCTTCAGAGTATTTTGGTTTGTCTTTGCCAAGCAACATTTTTACCACCGATTTTACGGAAGTTTTTGGTGCACCAAGCAAAGGATTGTCTATTATTCTTCGAGTTTTTTTCAGAGTTTGCTCGCTGAAGTGCTTTACTAAAATAGGGTGCAGAAAATAATGATGCTTGTCGTAGAATTCTTTAGGATAATCAATCACCATTCCTTGGAAAGGGCACAACAGCATCATTAGCACCAGTCCATTCTCTTTAATGTAACTGTGATAGTTTTTCAGAATTGCATAAGAGCTGGCAGTGTTCTGCGGAGCCATTGCCCAATTGGCAGCATTTATCTCAAAGCCGGAACAATCCAGGCCGTATTTCACTGCGGAGCTTCCCAAGACAGCTAAATCCAAATTGAAAGTGTTCCAATTTTTCATTTTGACGGCATCACCATAGCTTGATTGATACCACAAAGTTTTTTTCACTGGAGCATTCAGGAGTTTCAAGAAATTATTTTTCATCCAGACAGTTATCCTTATAATTTTCATGGCCGAACCATATATCTTTTGTAAAATCGCATTTTTCGCTTGCCGGGAAGGCTCTGTAATTTATATTGTAACCATTTATTGCATTTAACTCTTCTTCTGAAAGCACAAAATCCAAATTCCCGTATTCCTTTATTCTCTCTACTTTTGTTGTCCCGAAAATTGGAACTCTCCCTGACTGGATATGCCATTTCAATATCACTTGGGCAATGGACTTTTTGTGCTCGCTCGCAATATTCGCTAATTCTCCTCTCTGCAACCTTTTATCCATTGCGCAAAGGGCAGCATAAGCTAAAACCCGAATATTATTTTTCTTGCAATATTCATTGAGCAACGGTCTTGCGGCAAGCGGATGGCATTCAAATTCATTTGCCATTGGCAAAATCTCGGCGTATTTCTTCAAAATCTCCAAATGTTTTATGTTGAAATTCGCAACACCTATGGCTTTTGCTTTCCCGTTTTTGTATATTTGCTCCAAAACTTTCCAACTTCTGACAAAAACAGGAATATAGCTTTCTCCTCTTATTTCATCTGGGAGAGATGGATAATCCACCGGCCAGTGCAGCAATAATAAATCCACATAATCCATTCGCAATTCTTTTAAGCTCGTTTCAAAGCATTCTTCAACTTTCCCCAAGAATTGCGAACCATCATCAATTTTTGTGATGATAGAAACATCTTCTCTTTTGTATTTTTCAAGTGCGATGGACAGCCTTCTCTCTGAGCCACCATAAGCTCTGGAACAGTCAAATGCGGTTATTCCGTATTTTGGGGCAATTCTTGCCAACGAAATAAGCGTTTTAGTGGCTTGCTGAGTTGCATCCTTTCCCCATTCGGCTTTATTTTTTCTTCTCAGTTTACTTAGGAGAAATTTTAGCAATCCTTTTGCGTTTGCTTTTAAACCATTGCCAAACAGAACGGGAAAAGTTATGTTTGTTCCAAAGCAAATCTCCGGCATTTTCAATATACCCATATAACCTCCTTTTGCACCGTGCGGGCGGGGTCGCCCATAACAACCGTGTTTGGCTTGACATTGCCAACCACCCATGCACCCGCACTGATAACAGCCCCATCGCCAATGGTCACGCCTTTCATAATCATGGCCCCGTGGCCTATCCAAACATTGTTTCCGATTTTTATCGGGTTCGTAGTTTTGTAGCCATCCGCTAAAATTTTATGCCCGCCATCATTATCACGAATAACAACATCCCTAGCCACAAGACAATTATTGCCAATTTCAATTTGTTCCATACATATAATCTGCACATTGCGATTGAATCCTGTATTTGCCCCGATACTTAGTTTTGCATTCTTGAACACTTGAAAATCCGCACCATAATAAACAGTGACATTTTTGCCTATGTCAAACTCGCTGTTCTTCTCAAGCAACAATGCGCTTTCCAATTTGCTCTTGCGATTTCTTTTATATCCGAATTTGAAAATTCCTTGCAATTCTATTTTTGCAGTTCTATGAATGTCAAGCGCACAATTGGAATCACCAATAAAAATCTGCTTCTTGAAGGGTTTTGAATAGCGAAATTTTACATTCCAAAAATTTTTTATAATCCACTTCGTAACTTTCGCAAGTTTAGACAAAAAAGTTCTTTTATTTTCATTATATGGGAAAAATTTTTGAGCGGATTCTGCAAATGTGTGAGTTTTCAGATATTCAAAAAATGCTTCCCTTTGCGGAAATTTAGGACTGGAAACAAATAAATGACCATTTCCGCTTATCGCATCTCTTAAAGAATATTCTTCTATTTCCACGGTTTCTTTGCAGTTTTCAAAAAAATCTTTGCCTTTTTGGGAATTTATCAAAACCACACTTGTGCCTGAATTGTCATCTATCTTGGAATTCAGTTTTTCTATGCCCCAAAAATCACCAAGAGTGATATCTGCACTCCTAGGAAAACTCCTGAATCTGCAATTATGGCAACAAGGGCGAACAAAGGCATGAACATTATTCAATCCTCTGACCCAATCATCTTCGCTCTGAAATTTATGATACATTTTTCCATTGTCAAATTCTATCTTTTGCGCTAAAGCACGCCAGCCCCAATCTTTGGCCTTTGCTCTGAATTTTACAATTTTGCCTTCATATTCCTGCTCCAAAGAACGCAAAAATTTTTGAAAGACCATTGGAGAATTAACTCCTGCGCAAATTGTATCCACAAAAATTATATTATTTAAATCATTCTTAAAATAATTTTGCAAGGCTGCTATTTGGCAAGGCATTCCAACAAGCAGGCATTTTTTGCCTTGCTTAATATATTCTTTGGCTTGCCTGTAAAAACCATCCATAGAGCTTTGCTGATATTTGCTGGTTCTCAAAATATCCAAATCCTTTATATCATCCGAAATAAAGTGCTTGGCATGCAAGTCTTCCGTGAAAACAGAGCCGCCAACCGCCATATTTTTGGAATAGGCGTATTCCGCCAAGGCAGAAAACAATCCGCCGCTTGTGCTTGCTAAAATGATTTCCTTGTTTTTATGTCTGGCAGCATACACAGTTGGAATTTTCAAATAAAAATCTTTTGAGAATTGTGTGATTGACAAGGGATTATTCAAAATCGGGCAAATACTTTTGCATTGCCCGCAATCCGTGCATTTTTCCTGAATAACTCTCGGATACGCAAAACCTTCTCCGTCTGTCTGCATCTCTATTGCTTTTCTGCCGCAAACATCAGAGCAAGCGGCACAGCCAACGCATTTTTCTTTTTCGACTATTTCAAGCATAGTTTTTCTCCTTTTTCTGAATCAACGGAAAATATCTGGGCATATCCTTCCTTGCTTTCCAATAATTTTTCGCAAGCCTTTTCCGCTATTTCCAGCGGATTTGCAGCATTTGCATTGCCAGCCGCCGAATTAGACATATCCGTAAGCATTTTTGGCGGACGGACAATCAGGTATTTTGTACTCTTGTATTTCTTTGCGGCGTAAACACCCAGCATTTCAATGGCAGCTTTTGAACATAAATAATGCGGAAATTCCGGCTCAATAGAATCCAGATAGCCACTGGAAACGATTAAACAATAGCCGGAATTTTTATTCAGCGAATTCGCAAAAGCTGATAAAGGCGAAAATACATAACTAAATGCTGTTGAGATATAGGACTGCATTCTGTCTGCGGAAGAATAATCTAATGACAATGGCAGCGCCAATGCGGATGGAGCGGCATTGAGCACCAAAATATCCACATCTCTATTGAGCTTGGCGACTTCAGAGATATCGCATTGCAAAAGTTCCGCCTTGCCGCCCTGTTCCTCAATTGCTTTCTGCAAATCCAAAGCTTCTGCCAAACTTCTTTGAAAATTGATATAGATATTTGCCCCCATTGCCGCAAGCACTTGCGCGACTGCCGCCCCAAAGCCCCGGCTTGCGCCGGTGACTAAGGCGGTCTTGCCGCTGAATTTATTCTGCATTTCCAACGGCAATGCTGATTTTTGATAAATCGCCGGAGAAATTTTCGGGCGGATAAACGCTTCCAATGCCCCGCTTGCAAAAATTTTGTCTTGAGAATGAAGCTCAAAACGCATACGGAGCAGATTGAATTTTTCGTGGTATTCCTCTATAGACACTTTGTAGCCAAATGGAATAGCAATCTTTTCATGTGGTTCCAATTTCAATTCCAGTTTTGAATACAAAGCCTGCTTTCCGGGAACTTCCATGCCTATAAACCAACTGCTCCAAAAAAGCACAGAATGCAAAGCATTGTCTATGCCAGCGGAATACACGCCTTCAAAAGGCTGTTTCTCTAGAATCTCAGCTATGCCCATATCTTTTGCCTGAGAATTTTTTGACGCACTTTGCGAACAAATATAGGAAGCCTGGGTATAATCGCAATTTTCTTCCGAACTCTTTGTTTTGAATTTCAGCATTTTCGTATTGCCATCTAAAATCTCTTTCTCCGAAACCTGATAGGGAATGCTGCAAAACATCGGCTTCAAAAATTGCGCTTCTAAATAAGATATCCGTTTGCCATGATTTTTCAGGCATTCCAAAATCCCAAGAATTCCATGCACAACCGGTTCCCCGTACATAGTTTTGCGGGCATAATCACGGTCGCAATGCAAAGGGGAATAATCGCCGGATATCTCAGCGAATCTGTCTATGTCGCTTGGCGAAAATATCTTTGCGTTAGCCATTTTTTACCTCAATGCTTTTTATCATGTCCCCAACATTCTGCCATTCCAGAATTTCCTCGCTGGTGAATTTCACGCCGAAATGCTTTTCTATGGCGACAACCAATTGAATGTGGGACAAGCTGTCCCATTCCTCAATGTCGGCGGATGTAGTTGATTGAGTCAATGACAGGTCTGCAATATCCAAAACATCGCAGAAAATTTCCTGAACTTGGTTGAGAATTTCTTGCTGTGTCATTCGGTGTCTCCTTTTGTTTTGATGAAACATTCCCTCTCTGCATAATCGCAGACATTCAATTCAAATTTTCCATTGCCAAGCGAAGCAAAATCCAAATCTCGGTAATGATTTTCTACCAGCTTGTTTTTAACTGTTGGCAAATACTCGCCTGCGATTTTTTCAAAACCATTTTCTTTCGCATATTCTGCAATAGCGTTCAGCGTAAAATTTTCCATTCCTCTTTTCAACACCCTGCAACTCATAAACCAGGATTCTATAAACAAATTTTTGCCCTGTTTTTCCAAAACCACAACTGCAATCAATCCGCTGTCGCCGAATTTGTCTTTGAGCGAAAAAGCGAAATTTTTGTAATTCCCGTTATTTGCCAAATTCTGGATATCCGCCTCCGAATAGCGGACAGTGCGCAAATTGAACTGGTTGCTCCTCTGCGAAAGCTGGGCGACTCTCGGCGTGTTGAATTTCGTAAAATCCTCAATTTCGCATTCCATTTCCATACTCTTTAAAAAATCAGATTCATTTGCAAATGACTGCTCGAAGGAAGCTCTTTCCGCTTGCTCTCTGTACTGCTTCGTCCGTTCTTTGTCTTCCCGTGAAAACGACGCTGTTTCAAACAAGTTCTCGCCGTATAAAAATTCAAGCCATTCTGCCGGGTCTTTAGGCAATTCAGGGATGCAGACCGCTGGCAAGTTTTGGCGTACGATTTCACGCTCGGCTGGGTTGTCATCTAAAAAAACAATGGAGTCAAAGCCGATGTTCAATATATTTTGTATTTTGCGAATGTTGTCCGCTTTGTTTTCCCAGTTTGCGACAAAAACGGAAATATCGTCCAGTTTCAAAACCATTTCCGGATGCTTTTCGAAAACCTCTTTCGCCGTGCTTTCGTCATTTTTTGAGCATACGGCCAAAATTATTCCGCGTTCTTTTAGTTTTTTTAGCCATTCTTGAAATTCAACGAAAATTTCTCCTATGCCAAGCCCATGCCCCAGTTTCAAATTCTCCAAGCCGTCATCGCCAACGATCCCGCCCCACAATGTGTTGTCCAAATCCAAAACCACGCATTTCTTGAAAATTCCCCTGCTTGCGCAAATTATGTCAAAAATACGGCTGGCTGCTATGGGCAAGCAATCTATGGAAAGAACCATTTCTGTACTTGCGTAAATTGACGGCGAGAACATGAATTTCCTGCCGTATTTATTTTGAATGCTTGCAATGTCCAAAATGTGCAAATCAGGATTTTGTGCCGCAAGATTCATCAATTCAAAATTCAGCTTGCGAATTTGATAAATGAAAGATGTTTCTAGTTTGTTCGCAAAATTACCGAACACGGAATCGTCTATCTCCGCATAGTTGAAGTATATGATTTTTCCGCTGAACTTGCTCAAAATTTCTTTTACGAAATGCAGCCTGTTTTCGGCCAAGTTTTCCGTTTTTTTGCCGAGAAGTTTGTGGGTGCTTTGGAACACAATCGCAAAATCCGCATTAAATTTGTATAATTCCGAGTTCTTGTCAAGGAATTGCATTTCTACTTGGTTGAAATCCGCTTCAAAAAGCTCTGCTTTGAAATTGCGAACCTGCCCCATTCCTTTTATTGCCGTTGCTAAAAGCTGCGTGGCTGTGTCGCCTAGAAGAGCTATGAGAATAGCCGGCAAACTTTTATCGTTTTGCTTTGAGAGTTTTTTGAGATGGTTGAAGTTCAGTTCCACTCTATATTCTCCTTAATAACTTTTGCCGGATTGCCTGCGACAATGCAATTTGACGGAACATCTTTTGTAACAACCGCCCCCCCCCCAATAATGGCACCATCGCCTATATTCACGCCTTTGAATATTCTTGCCCCATTGCCAATCCAAACATGGTTTCCAATTTTTATAGGCTTTGTAATTTTGTGATCTGACAATAAAACGTGATGGAAATCACTATCTATAATGACAGTGTAATCGGAAATTGCACTACCTATGCCTATTGTCACTTGCTCTTTTACTGCTATGGTTGCATTTGTATTTGTATAGCCGCTTTCCAAAACTAACTTTGCTTTTTCAAAAACTAGATAACGTCCACCATAGTAGACAAAAAATGTTCCTCTGATATTCAATTCGCTATTCTCTTTCAGAACAAGCTCCGTTTCTTGTTTTATTTTTTTATTCCATCTGTAACCCAAAACAAAAATCCCATCCAAAACTACTTTTGCGGTCTTATGAATTTCTACAGCACAATTTTTATCTGCAAAAAATAATGATTTTCTATTCTTGCGAATGGTATTTTTTCTGAAAAAATTAAACCATATAAACCATATTATACTAGACAAGCTCCAATTCACACTATTTGCGATTAGCAAAAATTTTTTTACGCTATTCATTTATTCTTCTCCTTAATCCTGCAATTTTTGCCCTTACTTTAAATTTTGTATCTTCACTCGCCAGCAAAAAATAAGCACCGGCTCCATTTAAAAATGAACAACAAACACATAGAACAAATAAACCAAGCAAAGAAGATTCAATATTTCTATGAATGTAGTAAAACAACAAACCAACAATTACAAAATGCAGCATGGACGGCAAACAAGTGCATCTGAAATAATCTTTCCATTTCAATCCGGCATATCTCTTAGTAATAGAAATTTCAATAAATTGAACGAGAAAATTAATCGCCAATGTTGCAAAAAATACGGATTCCGGGGTATAGCCCATTTTCAGCGAAACATAAGACAAAGGCAATACAGCAATCAAAATAGGCCCGCAAACCAAATTGCCGAGTTGAATATGACCGGTTGCATGGATGGCATAAATAAATGGCCATCTCAAAGTATTCACAAGATTTATCAAAATCACGATGCGACAGAAATTTGCCGTGTGCTTGGGCGTTTCCACGAGCCAAAGGCTCAAAATGTAATCCATCTCAAAAAAAATCGGCAAGGATATAAGAAAAATCAAGGCAAAGCCGTATTTTGCGGAGGAATAAGTCAGTTTAAGCATCGTGTCCGTTTTCCCTTCAGCATAAAGTTTAATTATTTGCGGCCTGACTGACATTATGAAATTGCCGGTGAATTGACCCAACGCACCTTGAATCTGAACGGAAATACCTCTTGCAGCATTCACAACGGGGCCAAAAAATAGATTAAGCAAAATGTTAAGCCCCTGTCCCTGCGCTATTCCAGAAAAACCACCCAACAAATCCCAAGCTGAATAGATAAGTAATTTTTTATGCAGAGCAAAGCTGCCTAATGAAAAATCTTTGCATTCGTCGAACTTGTTTTTGCAATAAAAAATATATAATACGGTTGTAACAAGCGAACAGATAAGCATTAGCACAGAGTAAAAAATCAAACTGTCAAAATTATCCACGTATTTTAGCAATAATACGCAGAAAAACTTTATGCACACATCCGCAATGCCAATTGCAGCAAAGGCATTCATTTTTTCGTGTGCGGTTATGACAGCAATGTATGGCGTTTGCAAAAAAGAAAGCAGAGTGGTTAAAATTGATATTTGATAAACAACCAAGGCAGCATTCATTCTGTCCAGTGGGATGACCAGCTTGTGATTTACAAAGTATAAACCGATAGTTTCTGCGAGCAGCAGAATAAAAAGTGCTATAAAAACATGATTCAGCAGGGAAGCGCAAAATGTTTTGCGGAGCTGCTCAAAATCTCCTTTGCCAAGTTCAAACGTTATGAACCGGGATGTGCCGGAACTCATTGCTCCATTTAAAAAAGCAAAGAACATGGCAACTCCACCCACAACACCATAAATTCCAAAATCTTGCACTCCAAGCACGGCAAGCACTATGCGGCTGGTGTACAAGCCAACAAGCATGGCAAATGCCATGCGGATATAGAGCAAAACCGTGTTCTTTGCTATACGTGTATTACTTGCCGACAAGTACATCCTCCAGCCATTTTTTGCTGTAATCGCGCCATTCCTCTAAAATGGCATCCACCCGTTCCCAATTAATAGGCCGTTTCACAGTTTCCAATATCAGCTCCTCTGTTTCAGTGCCTTCCAAAAGCCTGTATTCCAAGTTTGTTTTACCTAGAATTGTGAAAAAACGTTCGTTCATTTCTTTTAATTCTCTGTTATTTTGAAATACCGCAAACGGCTTGTGGAACAATATGCAAAAAACAACGCAATGAAAACTGTCCGTTAGTACGAATTCAGATTTATCTATCAAGGAAAGCCATTTACCCACTGAAACTAAAGTTTTTTTCTTTTGCAAATCTACAATTATGATTTTGTGATTATCAAAAATCGGTATAGGTTCTCTTAACTTGTAGATGAAGATATAATTATCAGTAGTGGACTTTTTCAAACCAAATTTCTTGTAATAAAAATCAGCTTTATGCAAAATTGTCGGGTCACACACGCAAGCAGTTTTAATCCCTAAATTATTTAAATAATCAGCAAAACTTTGTTCTCTAACGCTAACTGCGGAAAATTCTTTTAAATTACGGATTGCAAATTTTTCATCTTCTATATTCCATTTCTTACCTCTACTAGCTGCATATGAAATTTTTTTTCGCTTTTCAGCAAATTCCAAAAAATAAATTTTATTATGATTGCGATAAATATTAGCCATATTCCATATTTGATCACTACCGGCAATAAAAACATCTACATCTAAAGAAGTTTTGAGAATTTGTCTATAATTAGAAAAATATTGTGTAAAATCTATGTATTCTAAAAATACTTTTCTTCCCAAAATTGATGAAAAGTTGGCTTCATAATAAATTTTTAATATTCTCCAAAAAGCCAATACTTTCCATAAAAACGGAATACATTTTTTTGCTTTACTACCGACAAATTTTTCATATGAACAAAAAAGTTCTTTAAAAGAAAAAATACTAAAATTTAACACTTCATTTTTGCCAAAAATTTTCAAAAAAGTCTGCAAAGCAAAACATTGAAAGAACTGTCCATAATTTGCACTAAAGCAATATGTGATTGTAATTGATTTCATATACTAACCAGCTAATTTTTTCTTACGCATTATCCACCATAATTTTAACATACCGTACGGAATAAAACATTTTACAATTTTCTTTAATTTTATAATTCTCTTTAAATCATTCTGAGGCATCTCCCATCTTATTGGGATATTATCCCATCCCTCGGCGTAAATAATATCCATATATTTCTGTGATACTAATGCCCACACAATTTGACATTCTGACGTTCCAATTTTAATAAGATCATTATACATTTCATCAGCCAGTTTTCTGACATCTTTTTCATGTATCCTATAAAATATGATTCCTGTAGCATAAATATCAGCATCTGCTGAATATCCATTTGATAATTTCTCCAATACATATTTCATAGTTTGAGGCATAAATTTTAAATACCTCTCTTGTTTGGATGCCCACCCAGCTTCTGTCCAGATATTTCTATCTTTATATTTTTTTATATATATACTTTTTTTGTTATGTAGTAATTTTGATAAAATTTTTTGAATATGAACATCCTTCACTTCAAGTTTATGGTCAAAATATAGTATATTTGTGTATTTGTTAAAATATTTATATTTATCTTCTTTCAAGAATTGCAAAAACTTTACATATTTAGATTGCAAACTTGAGTCTGCATAATCTTCTGAAACAGGCATATCGACAAAAATATATATCCAATTTTTTCTCTCGACTTCGTTTCTTATTTGCGGATTATTTGTAAAACAATACGAATCATAATTTACCGGAGCTTTATACACTTCAGTAAAATTTTTACCAAGAATACACATTATAGCACAAGTTGTATTATCTGAACTCATTTTATGCATAGTTCTTCTACTCCAAACCGTGTTTTCTGTTATCCGTTTTTTCGTCATACTTTCCTTCAAAGCTTCCTAAGGATAATACCCTAATTCAAATAAATACTGATACTCAAAATCACCTTCTTTCATAAGAAAAACTCCAGTTGTGCCGGCAGTAAGTCCGCCAACAAAGCATTGACATTTTGATAAATTATAAATTGAACTTAAATATTCCAACCCCAAATTATATTTATCTTTTTTTCTGCTAAAATCAATATGGCATAGCCATTCGTTTTCTTTTAAATCTATTTTTCTTAAATCAACTCTTTTCTGACTGTTGTCAAGCAATTTGCTACCGAAACTTTCCTTGAACAACTGGTATATATATTCATCTTCAGTAGCTAGATACAAGTAATCGCATTTATAATCTTGCATTACCCGTTTGGATTTTTCTAAAATTACATCCGGTCCAGGCTGAACTTTATGCCCTTTTGGTTTTTTCAACAAATAGTCGCTGCCTCTTGCCAATACCCCTAAAATTTTGCTTTTGCCATTAAAAATTTTATCATATTCTGTATATATATAATTTCCAACGGCTTCGTTGAATCTTATATATTGCTTAAAATCATTTTTGTATTCTTGGAATAAAGTAACATCTCTGTAAAAATCATATAATGAAAAATCGCTGTATTTGCTCATATAAGGAAATGGATTGTTTACAAGTTTTTTCTGGTTCACAATTATAATATTTTTGCTATTTTTAATTTGCTCTAAATTATACTCAAAAGGTTGCTCAAAGAAATATTCCCATGAATTTTCCTTGCCAGTTTCCAATCCGTCTAAATATTGATTATATAAATTTTGCATATCTACAACAAGAATGAGATTATGCTCTACGCAATATCGAATATAAGGAAGAATATGATTTATAATTGCAAACAATCCCCCAACCGTACTATCCCAGCATATCAGTAAAAATTTCTTATCAGGATTTTCGGTTCCAAAGCTTTTGTACAAAAATCTTGGTTTTCTAATATCGTACAAAAACTTCCTGATAAACAGAGGAGTTATTTTTCTATAAATTTTTCTATAAATCTTTCTTATATTTTTATCCTCCTTTTTGTGCCGCGAGATTATGGCTTTGTGATTTCTGTTGAAACTTCATTTCAATAGCCGAAGAACAAGCCCGCATTCCACAAACGCAACTAACTGCTTTTTGGTTATTGGTTAGAAAAATATTCCGAACTTCCAGACAGGAATATTTTTGAATTAAATTCTTTAGAGTATATGGACTGAAATAACAATTATGATCCTGATGTTCGATTTCAACCGATATTTGACCCGATTCGAAAAAATTCAAATTTCTGTAAAATTTTCCAAATGCATTTGGGGCCGTGATAATGAATAATTCGGCTTTAATTTTTTCGACTTCCTTTAAGAATAAACTTATATTGTCTATATGCTCAATAACTTCGGGGATCAAGCAAACATCATAAGAATCTGTTAAATCTGCCATAGAACTGAAATAAGGCTGATCAACATACTGCTTAAGAGTTTTAAGACCTTCAATATTCAAATCAAGGCCATGCAACTCGGATGTGAATTTGCTGAGAGCAATATGAAGATTATTTTCAGGGTTAAAAATAGGATAATCTACGCATCCTATATGTAAAACTTTCTTTCCTCTGCAGTAATATTCAAATAAGTTTAATCTATTAAATATGTTGAAAAAATAAAATCTTTGAACAAAAAAATCCCCGTGCCTTTTAGATTTCTTTTTAGCACAACAACATTCTTTCGCATTGAATTGTATTGACTTGTATTGAATTGTATTGAAATCCTGTAATTTTTCCTGTTTCTCTTTTCTGGATGAAAATAATCTATAAAGCAACTTGACAAGCTCAAACTGTTTCAAATGATTCTTTATTAACTTAATCAACATTTTTTTATCTCCTCAAATAATTTTTCCCATCCATTAGCAATATTCTCTATTGAGAATTTTTTAACACTTTCCATCCCGATTTTTGCCATATTTTCTCTCAAATTCCGATTATCCATAAGCAAACAAACTTTTTCCACAAAGTCATTTATATCATTATTCGGCACAATAAAGCCATTTTTGCCATCTTGAACAATATCCGGCAACGAAGCGAAGCTGTTCATTGCCACGGGAACACAGCCAAAACTCTGAGCTTCAATTAATGTCATGGGCAATCCTTCAAATGCACTTGTCATCAGAAAAATCGAATTTTTCTTATAATATTCTTCCGGCTCTCTAAAACCTTCAAATTGTACTCTCGGTAAATTCTTCGCAAGTTCTTTAGTTTCTTCTAAATTTTCTCCATCACCTACAAAAATCAAATTCCAATCATGATATTTATTACAAATTATTCCCCAAAATTTCAATAACAGCGACATTCTCTTATGATGTTCCGCCATACGCCCGACAAACAATAGCTCTTTTTTCTTTTGCAAAATGTCTATTTGTGCTTCCGGCATTTTTGGAAGAGGATTTGGAATTGCTGCTAATCTATCCATTTTTTTATTTGACCATTTCTTTTTAATTTCTTTAACATATTCATTGCTCAAATACACCATTTTATCGCTTAAATCATATACTTTGTTTAATGTTCTAAAATAAAAATGTTTTTTTAGATATAAATATACGCAATATGGAATAAGTTTATACTTTCTTTTTTGCGAAGGAAATACGCTCTTAAAATCTGCTAAAAAATAACCGTGCCTACAAGTAATTAAATGTATCCGATTATCGCTTCTAGCCTTAATTACCAATTTGGCATAATCTATTGAATGTGATGGTTGATTTATAACAATATTTATTTTATCCTCAACAAGGATATTTCTCAAAAAATCTATATTATCGTTTATTAAAATTTTCGATTTAACCGGAAAAACAAATTGCTTGACTGCGGGATTGATTTCTGCTCGCAAGGCTGTTTTATGAAAATAAACTATGCTAATATTATGACCTTTTTCTGCAAAAGCATTGGACAAAATTCTCGTGACAGTTTCCACTCCTCCAGAACAAGGAAAATAAGTAGTTAAAAAAAGAATATTCATTTTGTGCCTCTTTTAGTTATTTTCATAAAACCTCCCTTACACTAACGCCTTAAAATAAAGTTTCTTCAAAAATGCTTTCAATTTGCCTTCTTGTGGGAATGCACCATCTTTCAAATTTGCTATAAATTCCTTTTGCAAATCTTCTGCACGAGTTTTATAGCTAAATTTCTCGCATATTTTTGCCCAATTTTTGTCCAAAAAATACTTGTTGTTTTTTATTGCACTTTCTTTCCAAATCTCAAAACCACCCGCTCTCGCTCCGGTTAGTTTTACCATTTTAGGCGGCAAATTGGCTTGTACTGCCTTTGGATTAAACATGAATTTATAACCCGCAAGAGCAATCTGTACCCAATAGTCCGTTTCCTCCCTATAAGCAGAACCAATATTATAAGCAGGATCAAATCTGAACTGCTTTGCTACACGGGCTTTTACTACAGCGGCGTTACTAGCAACGGAAATTTCTATTGGCTTATAAAAATTAAGGCCAAAATTAAATTTCATATTTTCTAAATCACAAATTTCTATTTCATCTTTTGCCATTCGTTTTTCACCAACCCATCTCACAAATTTATCCAGCTCTTTTATATTCGTAAAATAACTACCAGCATACAATGCTCTTGCACTAACAACATCACATTCGTAATTATGCAAAGTATCCAAAAGAATTTTTATTGCATCCTTGGTTATCAATGAATCGTCATCGCCAAAATAAATATAATCGCCTATTGCATATTCCAATCCCACATTTTTGGAAAATCCCTGTTTTGAATTTACGGCATTTTTAAAATAGCGAATTTGCGGATGCCTTCGCTGTAATTCTCTGGTAACAGCTTCGGTATCGTCTGTGCTGCAATCATCAATTAAAATTAATTCTTTTACTTCCGGCTGCAAATAGCTAGGGAGCGTTAACGGCAGCAAATGCGCACGATTGAATGAGGGGACTATAACTGATACTAGGCTGGACATTCAAATCTCACTTGGTTAAGAATCGTTTTGCTTTTTATTTCTTCTGTTTTTAAAACCATGGCAAAAAACATCATTGCAGTTGTTCCTTGCGGAGTAACAAGAGTGAAATAGGCTACTGATTCTATCGCAAAAAAAGCTATAATCAGAAACGCTATTTTTTGATTAATAAAGTTTTTTGTTATATCACAATAATAAGAGCATTTTTTGAAATTCCTAACCCAAAACAATACAAATAGCAAAGCTCCAAACCAACCGAATTGAGCTAACCTAGGATAATATACATCTTCCATAAAATAAAATTCCTCATTTTCTTCAAAAAATCGTACAGGAATATTTTCATACGCTACAGGAGATGAATAATCACTAGATGCCTGTGATGCGTAAGTCGCGAAACCGGAACCAAAAGGAAAATACTCGTTTAGAATATTCCATGCCCCTATATATAAAAGCGGTCTAACTGTTAGATAAGAAGGCTCAATAAAATACCATCTTATTTTCGCATAAGCCACAAGAACTATTATAGGAATCAATATTATAAACACTACAACAATTTTCTTCGTAAACTCTATTTTTGCATATCTTTTTAAAAATAATAACACACTCAATGCCACTATATAAAATCCGTACATTTTGCTTCTGCCACTAGTCAAACCTATGGAAAATGTTAATATGGCAATTAAGATATTTCTTCTATTTTGTGGAGAAACCCATAAATAAATCAAACCTGTAATAGTCGCAGTCAGAGGAACATCCACTTTATTACCCATAATGCCTCCCTCAAAAATAAGAGCTATTGCAAGCATTATAAATATATTGATATAGCAGGCATAGCGAATAAATTGTTCCTGCTTTTTAGAAAATTTCTCGAATAAATAGTACATAAAGAAAAATATCAAAAACGGCTTAAACTGCAAAATGTCAGAGACAACTGCTTTATAAGGAACTATGTCAATGTAGAATGAATAAAATAAATAAAATGTGATTATAGAAAAAATGGCTATAAAATATAACGGAATTTTATAATTTCTGGAAAATTTTACTAAAGCCGCAGTACACAACAAAAATAAAGTTATATTATCAATGAAATATAAACTTATTTCATTTGCATATAATATATAATAAATTTCTAATCCAAATAGTAATCTGAACAAAAGTATTACAAAAATATAATTTACTATTGAAAATTTAATCATAATTCAAACACCTCTGCAAATTGCTTAAACACTATTTCGTCTGTATATTTTTCTAAAAATACTTTTCTAGAATATTCATTGAATTTATGAGTAAATCTTTTTGGAAATTCATTTATCGCTTCAATAAATTCATTTGCTGTTTCACAGCAAGCACCAACTTTTTCAAAATCCATATCATAGCCTTCAAATGCTTCATGAGTTCCAATTATGTTTTTTCCGTGCATTAACGCCTCGCAGGTTTTCACTTTCATACCGCTTCCTTTGAAAATAGGGGAAATCATAAAATCAGCATCTTGTATGCACCTGTCTAAATTTTCAATATATCCAAAAATCTCCATTTTTTCGTTTTTGGGCAGATTAGCCTTATCCATATTTTTACCGACGATTTTCAATTTTATACTCACAAAAGGCAAAACCTTTTCTATAAACCAAGATATACCGGAAATGTTGGCAAAAAAATTAGAGCCTACGAATAACGCCGTCAAATGGCCTCCTATTTTCTCTCTTGAAAATTCTATTTGCCTGTTCTGCAAACTTATGGGAATTATCTTATCAACCTTTCTTTTGTAAAGTTTTTCAATTCTCCGAGCGTCACGAGAATTTAATGCTATTATTGTGTCTGAATATTTGCAAGTCCACAATTCATTTTTGAAAGCGATTTTGCTAATCAAAAACCTTTGTATAAAGTATTTTTTTTCCAGTATGGCATAATCATATTCCACATTTTGAAAAAATACGGCTATTTTAATTTGAGGATTTTTAAGTTTAATAGACTTTGCTAATTTTCCGTAGCTAGATGCATCTATAAAAACAAACGTATATTTATCTATTTTGTCTAAAATTTCCTTTTCGTGAATTTTGGTTAAATATGAAAGTCTGAAATATAAACGGTCTATATTTTTTTGCAAGGAACTAGATTTGTTCTGAATGGAATAAACATCAACATTTGCTTTGCCAAAATAATTATAAATAGAATTCAGATTTCTAATAGAAAAAATAGAACTGCCAAAGAATTCTTTGTATAATTCATTACCTACTATAAACAATACTTTATTCATAATTTCTCACTTCTCCCTAATTTTAATAATTTCTTAATTTTATCATAATTTTTACGACCAATTATCCGAGCAATTCTAGCCTTAAAAAACATAAAAGGCGTTACCCATGCATTTGCGAAATGATGAATACAATATGTATTCTCTGTAATTAAAATTTTCTTAGTATCTCCATTTTTTGGACTAAAATAATCATCCGGGAACAGTTGGATTTTTTCACATCTATTATCAAATTCATTTTTATTTTGTATCTTCTTCAATCCGTATTTTTTTTCAAGAATATCATGTACAATAGAAGGTAAAGGTGTTGTAGATAACTTGTTGTTATTCCTAATAAATTTTTTCACTTCATAATAATCCAAAAGATCTTTTACCCAAGCGCATTTTGGTTCTGCTCCGAAAATGGCTACCTCCGGGTACAAAGGGGAAATTAAAGGTTTTTCTGTTCCCAAAAAATAAGACAGATCTAATAAATCATCAAATGATTTCAATACTTCAACATCAGAATCCAAATATATTCCTCCATAATTATATACGGCGTAAAAACGAATATAATCAGCAGCAAAAGCATATTTTTTTCTCTCTAAAGCTTCTCTAACCCAATCACTTTTGGAAATATCAAAGTTGGATAAATCCCATTTTATTATTTGGTAATCTGACATAAAATGTTTCCAACTTTGTATATATCTGGAAATATCTTCCGGAATATGCTCGGATATCCAACAATAATGCAAAATTTTAGGAATTCTCATAAACCATTCTCCCTGAATAATTTTTCACCATTTGCCTCACATAATTTTCAAAATCGAAATCAAAACCGGCATCCAGGATATTCCTGTTTATCTTTTGCAAAATACTCCTGTCTTTCAAAATTTCCCTTATTTCCTTTTTAAGCGAATTTTCATTCGCCTCGCAAATTATCCCGCAATCGCTTTTCAACAAATAACTCGCACCTACTCTATTAGTTGCCAAAACAGGCACTCCATGGCACAATGCCTCCAAAACAACCAGTCCGAAAGTTTCTTCCCATATACTGGGAACAATCAACAAGTCGTTTTTTGAAAATATCTCCTCAAGTTCATTGTATGAATACCTATTCCCAACAATAATGTAAGGCTCTTTTCCTGCGTGTTTATCAAAAATCGCAAGCTCGAAATCTTGATTATCCCTGTAAATGCCATCCAATGCGTTTTTTAGCAAGCCAAAGCCTTTATATGGCAAAATCTGGCCCATATAAAGCAATTTCAATTTTCCATTGAATTTTTTCTCTCTTCTAAAGTCTTTTATGCCTTTGTGCATGATAGGGATAATTTTACAGTTCTCTACACCTATATACCTGCAATAAACATCTTTTGTATTTGGACTGTTGAAATAAAATTCATCTATCATAGAAAACATATCTATATGGTATTTTCGCATATTCTGATAATTCTTGGCCTTGCATTCCTTTGTTATGATTTTCTTGCTTTCCAATTGTTTTTTTGCATATTTTCTAGCAATTTTTACGGCATATGATTCTTTCAGCATTCTATAAATCGGATGCTGCATAAAGAACAGTTTCCATTCATCCATTGAATTTGCATTGCACAAAGAACATTCGGAACAATCTTTTGTTTCACAAACAGAATTATCCCTGAATAAATAAATTCCGGGGCAAAAACCGAAATAATCATGAGTTGTATATACAAGTTTTATATGCTTTTCCTTGGCTTTCAGCAGAAATTGCCTGTGCAATCCCATGAGCGTATGAATATGTATTATGTCGGGTTTAAAGTTTTCAAAGAATTGCCTGTAAACGCCGCCGTCAATGTCTTTTAAAAATAAATCGGGATTCTTTATCCCTCCAAAAACAGGAACCGGCAAAGGATTTATGATTTCATAATTCAAAATATTTTCAACTGCCTTTCTCTGTTTTATTTTAGTTGTTTTATTGAATAATTTTATTTTGCCAGGCCAAAGCATTGCAACGGAATGTTCCTTAGCCTGCTCGCCTGCCAAGTCAACGGCATACTTGGTTAGCCCGCCCGTCCTGTACGGAGGAAATCCAAGAGAATAGTGGAGAATATTCATATATCCTTAGCCTCCAAACAACTCCTCATATTCCCCCACAACCTTATCCCAGCTATACTCGCAAAAAACTCTATTCCTCGCCCGGTTGCCAAAATCCTCAATCTCCTCATTCCGCATTTTATCCACTTCATTAATCAATCCCGTCAAATTGCCTTTTTCCTTGCTCCAATATAAAGCTGCGCCTTCCGCAACCTCTCTATTAAAGCAAACATCCAAAAGCAAATTCAATTTTGTGCTTGCCATAGCTTCCAAAAGAGAAGGATTTGTTCCCCCAACCTCATGACCATGTATATAAGCAAAAGCATTTTCCCTGATTTTTTTCAGCAACTCGCTATCGTAGAGAGCACCAGCGAAAATAATCCTGCCGTTTAATACACGCTGCTTTGCATTGCAAATAATTATCAATTTCTTTTTAGAATTGCAATTTTTAAATTCTTGTATCATAGTTTCAAAATTATTCTCAGGAACAAAACGCCCAACAACCAGATAATAATCATTTAGGCCTGTTTTATTCTTCTCATACCAATTCTGCAAATTCGTATCACTATCTGAAATTCTGGATTTTTCCACGCTTGCCCCGTAAGCGATAAATTTCGTTTGAGGATTGAACTTTGAATATTCCTTTTGTATGTAATTTTGAATGCACTTTGAATCGCAAATAACTAAATCCGCACTCTTTACCGAAAATTTTTCGGATATCTTCCAATAACATCTAATTAACGCACTGTATTTTTTCCGTTTAAATTCAAAACCATCCGGATTCACAAGCAGTTTTATGCCAAGTTTTCGCAACTTCTTTTTATATAGGCACAAGAATATCCCAATGCGTGAGGCAAGCACATAAAGAACCGCATTTTTAATATTCTCTCTCTTTATTATGCCAAAAATCTTGCGAACCGCCAAAATATCATAAAACACTGCCCTTGCCGAACCGAGAAATTGTGGAACTTTTATTCTGAAGCAATGAGCGGAGTTATGTGTAAATTCCTCGTTTTTCAGTCCAAGGCACGCTATGTAGTATTGAATATCTCCTTTTTTCTTATTTGCGGTCAGATTGTCCACAAAAGTTTCAAAACCGCCATGGCAGGCAGGAATACCTTTGGAACCGATGATGAATATGTGCTTAACACTCACCTAAAGCAACCCCCATGCGAATTCTCCGACCCCCGCTCTGCACTATCTTTTTTGAGACAAGCCTTAACCAGAGGCTCCAAATAAATTTCCACAATATATTGCATCTTGGGAAGGAATATAGAAAAATAATATCATAATAATCCTTAACCAACGATTAAAGTAATCCTTAACAACTTATTTGAAAACAGCTGCTACCCTCAAATTGGCAAACTCAGGAGACTGTTTGTTGCGATTTAGAATATCCCCCTCACCTTACCCAACACACCCTTTGCAAACGCACGCTCTTTTGCATCCAAAGCCAGCCACAAGCCGGAGCACATAAGGGCGGAGGAGAGAGTTGTGGATAGAAGCAAAGTAACCAGCGGTGAGCAACTGACTGCCAGCAGGGAAACTGCAGGCCATGTGCAGAAAAACGCAACTAGAACCACGGCAAGGATTTTGGACATTTCTTTTAGAAAATGCGG